>ENA-OQJX01000059-OQJX01000059.1-human-gut-metagenome-genome-assembly--contig:-NODE-59-length-72440-cov-2.540788_pt1 | contig 72440 bp, 82 predicted proteins | sample MGYA00242615_ERZ504782 | MGnify/ENA primary metagenome ERZ504782 (study PRJEB26092, sample SAMD00036354) | human gut metagenome | host: Homo sapiens | study: EMG produced TPA metagenomics assembly of... | reverse complement strand
TTTGATAATTACTAATTTGGGCTGCGCTGTGAAAGGCAACAAGCTACCCATACTCCTGAACTTCTCAGAGTATCAAATAGTAAATAGTAAATTGTCAAATAGTTAAATACCCTTGTTCCTTTATTTCTTTTCAGTCCGGTTTATCCAAATCTTCCTGAGCCTTGTTTATCTCTTCTTTGGCTTCATTCACGCCATCCTTGAAGCTCTTCACTCCTTTGCCCAAACCACGCATCAGTTCGGGAATTTTCTTACCACCAAACAACAGTAAGATGACCAATGCAATAATTATCCATTCGGAACCGCTGGGCAGAAAGCCTAATAAAAGTAAGTTTGTCATAGTTATATCTGATTAATTATAGTGCAAAGATAGGAAAATTAAGGATTAGGGATTAAGGATTAAGGATTAATTTTATCGCAATCCCTAATCCCTAATCCCTGCCCCCTATCTTCAGTCTTGATAATAAATACGTTTTACCCGCGTAGAAACGCTTGTCAACACCTCATAAGGAATAGTTTCGAGTACATCGGAAAGAACGGTTATAGGCAGATGGTCACCAAAAATTTCCACACTGTCACCCTCCTTGCAATCAATGTCCGTCACGTCAATCATACAGACATCCATGCAGATATTCCCTACATAGGCTGCCCGTTGGCCGTTTACAAGACAATAGGCATGTCCATTTCCAAGATGGCGGTTCAGGCCGTCGGCGTAACCGATGGGAAGAGCCGCTATACGCGACGGACGGGTGAGATGCCCTTTCCGGCTATACCCCACCGTATCCTCTTCGGGAACATCACGTATCTGGAGGATGGTAGTCTTCAACGTGCTCACATTATTCATAATGGAATTGTCTATGGGATTGACACCATAGAGGCCGATACCCAGGCGCACCATATCGAATTGCGCCCCCGGGAAACGCTCGATACCTGCGGAATTGCAGATATGGCGAAGTATCTTATGCGGAAAGCTCCTGCAATTCCATGGACGCTTTCTCGAACATTTCTATCTGCCGGCGTGTAAAACTGTCGAATTGTTGCGAATCGCTCCCTACCAAATGCGAGAAGACGGAACGGGCAATCACGGCATTCTGTCCCTTCAGCCGTTCTATCAGCCGGGGCATATCCTCCGGAGCAAACCCCAGGCGGTGCATACCGGTATCCAGCTTTATGTGGATGGGGAAGTTTGTGATACCTTCCTTTTCCGCTTCTTTAATCAAAGCGTCCAGCAGATGGAAGCTATATACTTCGGGCTCCAGCTTGTAATCGAACATGGTCTTGAAAGCAGTCATCTCAGGATTCATGATAATGATATTCGCAGTGATGCCCGCTTTGCGGAGTTCGGAGCCTTCGTCGGCAACCGCCACGGCAAGATAATCGACATGATGTTCCTGCAAAGTCTTGGCTATCTCGTAAGAACCTGCACCGTAAGCGGAGGCTTTCACCATGCAGACCATCTTTGTTTCCGGCTTCAGCTTGCCACGATAATAGTTCAGATTGGCAATCATCGCTCCAAGATTAACCTCCAGAATGGTTTCGTGCACCTTCTTCTCCAATACTTCCGTCAAGGAGTCAAAACCGAACTTACGTGCACCCTTAATCAGAATTATTTCGTTTTCAAGGCGAAGTTCCCCACGCTGAATGGCACGTATCAAGGCCGCTGTATCCGGATAAAAGGTCTTCTCTATATTAAAGCGTGCAGCGCAGGAAGATATTTCATTTCCTACACCTATGATGCGTTCAATGCCACGGCTGTTTACCAGCTGTGCCACTTGTCGGTAAAGTGTCGGCGTGTTCTGACCGGTCTCCAATATATCCGAAAGAACCAAAGTCCGCCTCAATCCCTTACTTTGCGAACGGCGGTAAAGAAAATCGAGTGCAATATCCAATGAGCCAAGGTCAGAATTATAACTGTCGTTAATCAACAGACAGTTGTTTTTTCCCTCCTTGACTTCCAGCCGCATGGCGATGGGTTCTAGCCTTGCCATACGTTCTGTAATCTGTTCGGCAGGAAGCATCAGATAGAGGCATGCGCCAGGCAGTTCAGCGAATTCTCGATGGAAGCATCATCTATGAACGGTAGAGTAAACGTATTATCCATATCCAGATAGCGATAGGAAATGACAGTACAGTCATCCCGTTTCTCCACCTTACTTATATATAGAGGACGTTCCATATCTTTCCGGCTCCACGCAATCTCACGTGCAGACAGCATGGACTTCGCCACACAGTTGCTGACGAACTCATCGTCACCATTATAAATCACTACATCACAATTCTTGAAAAGCGTCAGCTTCTCCATGCATTTCTCCTGCAACGAGAAGAAATTTTCCTGGTGAGCCCCTCCTATATTGGTCAGGATACCTATGGTAGGCTTGATGATGTTCTGCAAAGCACGCATTTCCCCCGGCTCGGAAATACCGGCTTCAAAAATAGCAAGTTCGGACTGTTCGTTCATCTGCCACACAGACAAAGGCACTCCAATCTGGGAGTTATAACTGCGGGGAGAACGGATAATGGCACGTTCCGGACTGAGCAACTGGTGCAGCCATTCCTTCACAACAGTCTTACCGTTGCTTCCCGTAATACCGATGACCGGTATCTGGAACCGGTTCCGATGCTGTTCCGCCAGTTTTTGCAAGGCTTTCAGCGGGTTGGGAACAATGAGATAATTGACAATTGACTGCGCATCATCACGCTGCATAGCATTGTCAATTGTCAATTGTCCATTGTCCATTAATCTAAAGCTTTCTTCGCTAAGCACAAAATTACGTACTCCACGGGCATATAAATCTGCAATATAGCGCGCACCGTCATTCCTCTTGGTGGTCAAGGCAAAGAATAATGTTTCCTCAGGAAAATTCAGGGAACGGCTGTCAGTGAGCAGCCAGTCTATGGTAGCCGGCGCGTTTCCCATACGCCGTGCGCCAATACTTTCGGTTATGCTTTCAATCGAATACGACATATTTCTCTCTCTTTTTGGAAATCTAAGTACGGGTATTTTCCGTTAAGTTGGTCTATTTTTAACACAATTTGTCCTAAAAAACGCTTATACTCTTCTGAAGCGGGATAAAATGGCTTATGCAACAACATCTTACGGATATTTTCACTTTCTTCCATAATCCGTAACGCATCGGCAGAGATGCACGACTGGGTAAACCGTTCCCAGACATAGCGAATGGCCGTTTCGGAAGGATGCACCATGTCTTCTGCATAGAAGCGATAGTCACGAAGCTCGTCGAGCAGCAACTCATAAGCCGGAAAATAGAAAACATGTTCTGGGAAAGTGGCTTGCAACTGGTTCACGGCAAGCAGCAAGGTAGCTTTACTGAGCTGGTTGGCATGCATTCCGTCACGCACGTGGCGGATGGGGCTGACGGTGAACAACACTTTCAACCGGGGAATCCGCGCCAGCAAGCCGGAAAGCAAAGAGGTGTAGTCAGATACTATTTCACTGACAGAAAGCATACGGCGGGTAAAGCAGGACTCAGGTTGCTTATGACAGTTGCAACTACAGTTCCCGTCTTTTTATTTTCATAAACCCAGGCAGAGCCGAAAGTCAGCAGCAGACAATCCAACCGGTCCAGCCTTCATGGCGCTTTTCAAACGCCCGTTAATGCCTGCCAATGTTTCCTCTGCAGAGACTGAGGAAAAGCTACCATGATGCATGGCACTGTGCCAAAGTTCATGAAAGAGGAAAATATCGTTTTCATTGTAGCATCTGCCCGCAATGATTTCACGCAATGCCGCAGAAATGGAAAACGGATTATAAAGCACACCATAAGGATTGACGTCACAACGGAACTTGGCATCCGCCAGCCTTTGCCCCATCTCGGACGCAAAACAAGAACCCATCAGCAACAGATTATTCTCTTGCGAAAGAAGGGGCATACTGGAAACTACTTCTACAGGCGTATAAAGATTCATAAGCTCGGAATAAATAAACCATTCACTTTCTCGAAAAAAATGATGTACCAACTGCTTGCTACGCCACAAAGATAGTAAATTTCAATATATAACGGTCGAAACATAAAAAGGCAGATGATATAACCTTTCATTATATCATCTGCCTTAAATAAAAATACTATATATTCTATTAATACCAATTAGCCGTAGGATCAGCCACCCAATCTGCAAAACCTGGATATTTATCATTAATATCCTGACGTTCAGCAGTCCATTCATATCTTGTCTCTACACGTATCTTCTGCGGCGCTTTGCCTATCTCCGCTTTCAGTGTATATACTTCAGCATTTTGACCTTCCACTTTGATATTTACGGCACCGGTACCGTCAACTCTGTACATCACCGGAGCTTAGTTGCCCCAGCACCTGTATTTACCATTGTAGTATTAGAAACGCCAAAGAGTCCATGAACTTCACGGCTATCACCGCCTACCTCAATATACAAAGGCAAAGTACCACCCGCAGCCTGCAGGGTAATGATAGTTGCTCCTCCATTGGTCGCTACATCAAACACGACATCGTTGAAGTCAAAATCATCACTGTCTCCAAGGTCTTCTGCTATGATTCTGTACGCATTCGTATATACGGCCGGAGAGATCTTCACAATCCAATCACTATAATATCCATCTGCAGCCACTTGTTGATTTGGGTTCTGTCCGGTAGCTTCAAAGTCAAATCCCACATAATAAGCACCCTCAATATATTGTATAGTATAATTATAGTGCATTTTACCATCCAGAGAAGCCCTATAGCCAAAAGAAGACGTTCCACTATTCTGCATTAGCATTATAGCCCCCTCAGTAGCATTAAAATTATTGATATGTCATCTGATGCCGCAACCAAAAAATCCATATTAGAGTGTGAGCCACTTACATGTTGAACAAAAAAGTCGGTCCAATCCCCCCCAATGGATTGTGGATTCCGATATGTTTTAAACCATTCCGTAACCACTTCTTTTTCTGTAGCCGTAACACTCCCCGGTACTTCCGTAAAATCTTTCCATTGATTGCTATTAGTGTTAGCAACACGCGTTGTCGGTGTTACCCCAAATCCCCAATCCTGATCAACTGCAATTTCTCCATACCTCTGCACAAAAGCCGATGCATACTGTGCCTCTTTCTTAGCTGCCGCCTTTTCCGGGTTGAACAGATCGCTATCAGAACCGCAAGCGGAAAAAACCACTACGCCCATAATAGCCAAAACTTTAAAGTCAAGCTTTTTCTTCATATCATTCATTGTTTATTCATTTAACAATTCGTGATTACACCCCATTCCGACACATATTACAACCAAGAATACCATCACATACAATTCAGAATTGTATAACATATTGATAAACAGGACATATTCCACTTCGCAATATACATAATATTATATCAACAACAACCAAAGCTTCTAAAAAGTTGCAATAAATAATTTATAAAATTGCATTTTTCAACAAACATCAAGTGTAGAGCAGCTCTTATCACAGACGGTCACGTGCGAGAATAAAAGTCAATCTTTGGAAGGATTAATATCCTTGTCTACTAACACCAAATCATTCCTATATGGAGAAAAAATCGTTCCACCATGTGGAACGATTTTTCCCCCAGTATGGAACAATATTTTCTCCATGGAGGAACGATTTACTATCAGGCATCTTTTCCCTTAACCATAGGCAGGCTGAACGAGAAATGTGGCGTATGCAAAGAGAAAGCAAAAACAGAAGTGAACAAAAGAGGCTTTTTTTCCTTCTAAAACTTCCCGCCATCCGTTTTCTTTTGCTATTTTTGCATTTTGTAATCTTCAGATTAGAAATGAGAACAGAACCAACAACATATAACTTGCTTAACACCATTACATTTCCCGAGGATTTACGCCAACTCAGCGTAGAAGAGCTTCCTGAAGTCTGTAAAGAATTGAGGCAAGACATTATAAAGGAGGTTTCGTGTAACCCCGGACATTTCGCTGCCAGCCTGGGCACGGTAGAGCTGACCGTTGCCTTGCACTATGTATTCAATACTCCGTACGACCGCATAGTCTGGGATGTAGGCCATCAGGCGTACGGGCACAAGATACTGACCGGACGCCGTGAAGCATTCTCCACCAACCGTAAATTCAAGGGAGTTCGTCCTTTTCCCTCACCAGAGGAAAGCGATTATGACACATTCACCTGCGGACATGCGTCAAATTCAATCTCCGCCGCCCTTGGCATGGCTGTTGCCGCTGCCGAAAAAGGCGAAAAGGACCGCCATGTAGTGGCCATCATCGGCGACGGAAGCATGAGCGGCGGCCTAGCTTTCGAAGGACTGAACAACGCTTCGTCTACCCCTAACAACCTTCTTATCATTCTCAACGACAATGATATGTCGATAGACAGAAGTGTAGGCGGCATGAAGCAGTACCTTTTCAACCTGACTACCAGCAACCGCTATAACCAGCTGCGCTTCAAGACATCCAGACTGCTGTTCAAAATGGGACTTTTGAACGAGGACCGCCGCAAAGCGCTGATTCGCTTCGCCAACAGTCTGAAATCAATGGCCGCCCAACAGCAGAATATCTTTGAAGGGATGAACATCCGCTACTTCGGCCTATCAACGGACACGATGTGAAAAACATAGCCCGTGTCCTACGGGACATCAAAGATATGCAGGGACCGAAAATACTGCATCTGCACACTGTAAAAGGAAAAGGATTCGAACCTGCTGAGAAGAATCCCGATATCTGGCATGCACCGGGCAAGTTCGATCCGGAAACCGGAGAACGCCTCAAGGCGGACACCAGCAATTTGCCTCCGCTTTTCCAGGACGTGTTTGGGGAAACGCTGTAGAACTGGCAAAGGAAAATCCGAAAATCGTCGGAGTAACCCCCGCCATGCCCACCGGCTGCTCCATGAACAAGCTGATGGACACCATGCCCGACCGTGCCTTCGATGTGGGTATTGCCGAAGGGCATGCAGCCACTTTCTCGGGCGGTATGGCTAAAGAAGGAATGCAGCCTTTCTGCAACATCTACTCCTCCTTCATGCAGCGGGCATACGATAATGTCATCCATGACATCGCCCTGCTCCGCCTCCCCGTCGTACTTTGCCTGGACCGCGCCGGACTGGTAGGAGAAGACGGACCGACACACCACGGAGTTTTCGACCTGGCCTATTTCCGTCCGATTCCCAACCTGACCATATCTTCACCGATGGACGAACATGAATTGCGCCGTCTGATGTACACGGCACAGTTACCGGACCAAGGTCCGTTCGTCATCCGCTATCCCCGCGGACGCGGCGTATTGCTGGATTGGAAATGTCCGCTGGAAGAAATCCCCGTAGGCAAAGGGCGTAAACTGAAAGAAGGCAAAGACCTGGCAGTCATCAGCTCGGTCCCATAGGCAACGTAGCCGCACGTGCCATAGAGCGTGCGGAGAAGGACAAAGGAATCTCCATAGCCCACTACGACCTGCGTTTTCTCAAGCCGCTCGACGAAGCGCTACTGCACGAGGTAGGACTCAACTTCCAGCATGTTGTCACTATAGAAGACGGTGTCAAAAAAGGAGGAATGGGCAGTGCCGTACTGGAGTTCATGGCAGACAATGACTATATTCCCCATATCAGGCGTATCGGTGTACCCGATGCTTCATAGAACACGGCACCATACAAGAGTTGTATCATCTTTGCGAAATGGACGAAGAAGGAATTTATACATTATTAATTAAGAATGAGGAATGAGGAATGAAGAATTCAGCTACGCGATGCAAGCACGCCGCATGGCAAATTCTTCATTCTTCATTCCTCATTCTTCATTTCCATAAAGAAAGTGAAAATAATTATTGCAGGTGCCGGCGCAGTAGGCACACACTTGGCCAAATTGCTGTCCCGCGAGAAGCAGGACATCATTCTGATGGACGACAACGAAGACAAGTTGAGCACACTGAACTCCAACTTTGACTTGATGACGGCTACGGCCTCCCCTACCTCCATAAAAGGCTTGAAAGAAGTGGGAGTGGGAGAGGCAGACTTGTTCATAGCCGTCACCCCCGATGAAAGCCGGAACATGACCGCATGCATGCTGGCAAACAATCTGGGAGCACAAAAGACCGTAGCCCGTATTGACAACTACGAATACCTGCTGCCCAAAAACAAGGAATTTTTCCAGAAGCTGGGTGTCGATTCACTCATCTATCCGGAAATGCTTGCCGCCAAAGAAATCGTATCTTCCATCCGCATGAGCTGGGTACGCCAATGGTGGGAATTCTGCGGAGGAGCCTTGATACTGATAGGTACCAAGATGCGCGAAAAAGCCGAGATACTGAACATCCCCCTCCACGAACTGGGTGGACCGGAGCTGCCCTATCACGTGGTAGCCATCAAACGGGGAAGCGAGACACTGATTCCCCGTGGTGACGATACCATCAAGCTACATGACATCGTATACTTTACCACCACACGAAAATACGTCCCCTACATCCGCAAAATAGCCGGCAAGGAAGATTATGCCGATGTGCGCAACGTGATGATTATGGGTGGAAGCCGGATTGCCGTACGAACCGCCCAATATGTCCCGGACTACATGCAGGTGAAAATCGTGGACAACGACCTGAACCGCTGCAACCGCCTGACCGAGCTGCTTGACGACCGCACCATGATTATCAATGGCGACGGGCGGGATATGGACCTGCTTGTGGAAGAGGGACTGAAAAATACGGAAGCCTTCGTTGCCTTGACCGGCAACTCGGAGACTAATATCCTGGCCTGCCTTGCCGCCAAACGCATGGGAGTCAGCAAAACCGTAGCGGAAGTGGAGAACATCGACTACATAGCATGGCCGAAAGCCTTGACATCGGCACCGTCATCAACAAAAAGATGATTGCTGCCAGCCACATCTACCAGATGATGCTGGATGCGGACGTCAGCAACGTGAAATGCCTGACCTTTGCCAATGCCGATGTAGCGGAATTTACCGTTAAGGCCGGCTCGAAGATTACCAAACATCCGGTAAAAGACCTCGGCCTCCCGAAAGGAGCCACCATCGGCGGACTTATCCGCCAGGGGGAAGGCGTTGTGGTTATGGGTAACACCCTGATACAGCCGGGTGACCATGTAGTGGTATTCTGCCTGAACATGATGATTAAGAAAATCGAAAAATACTTTAACTAATTGAGAATGAGTAGTTGGTAAATGATTAACTTCAAGACAATCATACGGATTATCGGTATTCTGCTATTGCTGGAAACAGTCATGTTTCTGGTCTGTTCGGGCGTGTCCTTCTACTACAGAGAAAGCGATATGCTCGATTTCTGGAAAGCAGGAGCATCACAGCAGGGGTAGGCTTATTGCTGGCAGCTCTCGGCAAGGGAGGCGAACGGCAACTGACGCGCCGTGACGGATATGTACTGGTCAGCTTTGCCTGGGTGGCATTCTCTCTTTTCGGAATGCTGCCTTTCTATATAGGCAGATACATACCCGACATTGCCAATGCATTCTTCGAAACCATGTCCGGTTTCAGCAGTACGGGTGCCACCATCTTGGACGACATCGAGTCACTTCCTCATGGAATACTGTTCTGGCGCAGTATGACACAGTGGATTGGCGGCTTGGGAATCATCATGTTCACCATTGCAGTGCTTCCCATCTTCGGAGTCAGTGGCCTGCAGGTGTTCGCCGCCGAGGCAAGCGGCCCTACACATGACAAGGTTCATCCCCGTATCGGTATCACCGCCAAATGGATTTGGAGTATCTATGCCGGCATAACCGCTCTGCTTGTCGGCCTGCTGATGCTTGGAGGTATGGACTGGTTCGACAGTATCTGCCATGCATTTGCCACTACCGGTACCGGTGGCTTCTCCACCAAGCAGGCCAGCGTTGCCTACTACAATTCTCCTTATATAGAATATGTCATCTCCATTTTCATGTTTATCTCCGGCATCAACTTCACCTTGCTATTATTGTTCGTCAACCGGAAATTCAAGAAGTTCATCAGCAATGCCGAGCTGAAATTCTATTTCGGTTCAGTTGTGCTCTTCACTGCCGTCATAGCCATCGTACTTTACTATACCAGTCCCATGGGGATGGAAGAATCCTTCCGCAAATCCTTGTTCCAAGTAATTTCCCTCCATACATCCACCGGTTTTGCGACAGATGACTACATGCAATGGACACCCGTCCTGTGGGGGCTGCTTACCATCATCATGCTGATGGGGGCGTGTGCAGGCAGTACCACCGGAGGCTTGAAGTGTATACGTATGGTAATTCTTACCAAAGTCTCACGAAACGAGTTCAAACACATCCTACACCCCAATGCCATACTTCCGGTACGGATAAACAAGCAGGTAATCTCTCCCTCCATTGTCTCCACCGTACTGGCTTTTTGTTTTATTTATATCGCCATTATAGTCATCGGCACACTGCTCATGATGGCTATGGGTGTCGGGGCTGAAGAATCAATGGGCTGCGTCATTTCCAGTATCGGTAATATGGGACCCGGATTGGGTGAAACCGGACCTGCCTATTCGTGGAATGCCCTGCCCGATGCAGCTAAATGGCTGTTATCCTTTTAATGCTTTCTGGGTCGTCTTGAGTTATTTACCGTACTGCTGCTTTTCACACCGGATTTCTGGAAACGGAATTGATTTAGGATAAAAAGTGTAAAAATAATCATTTTTTGTTATGCGGGGATAGCAAATTGAACAATACTTATTATATCTTTGCGCCCTTGAAAGAGAGAATTGTGGTATGAAGCAATGCATTAAATACTGTTTAATCATAATCTTTGCAGCCCTATTGCACGACAGTGCAACCGGAGCTGTAGACATTTTGTGCGTTCCTGCCACCCGACAAGCAGAATGCTGCACGCTGTCACAAGCTCCTACCACCCAACAAGCAGTCCAGAAGTTCTACGACTTGTTTTCACCAAACTCCCTCTGCATAGAACATGTAGACCATACGCAAGTACCAACCAACAAAAACGTACTCCTGCGCATGTACATCTACAAGATGCAGCAGCATGCCTATGCACCGGAATGCGACCGTTTGTTGAATCTGTCTCCGCATCCCGTACCCGACGCGAACTATTACGTGTTCGGGCTAAGAAAGATTATCATTTAGAAGGCCTGCAAGCGCAGACGCTTGCCCCTGACTCGCCGGACAACAATTCAGAGGTTTTGTCCTCCGGTGCGATGTATCTATTATTATATATCTAAATCTTATCAGGTTTATGAACTTTACTTTGTTAGTGGTCGTCTTATTGACGGCAATCGCTTTCGTGGGTATCGTCATCGCGCTCTCCAATGCGATAGCACCCCGTTCGTACAATGCACAGAAGATGGAGCCGTACGAGTGTGGTATCCCTACCCGCGGTAAATCGTGGATGCAATTCCGGGTAGGTTACTATCTGTTTGCCATCTTGTTCCTGATGTTCGAAGTGGAAACGGTATTTCTGTTTCCTTGGGCAGTCATCACCCGCGAACTTGGCGTGGCAGGACTTTTCAGTGTTTTATTTTCCTGATTATATTGATTCTGGGCCTTGCTTATGCTGGAGGAAAGGAGCTTTGGAATGGAAGTAACAAAGAAGCCGAAAATTAAATCTATCCCTTATGAGGAGTTTACAGACAACGAAACGTTGGAGAAACTGGTTCGGGAACTTAATGCCGGAGGCGCCAATGTCGCCCTTGGCGTACTGGACGACTTCGTCAACTGGGGACGCAGCAACTCACTGTGGCCTCTTACGTTTGCAACCAGCTGTTGCGGTATCGAATTCATGGCCCTCGGCGCAGCCCGCTACGATATGGCGCGCTTCGGGTTCGAGGTAGCCCGTGCCAGTCCGCGCCAGGCAGACATGATTATGGTTTGCGGAACAATAACCAACAAGATGGCTCCCGTTCTGAAACGTCTTTACGACCAGATGGCCGATCCGAAATATGTAGTAGCCGTAGGCGGCTGTGCCGTCAGCGGAGGCCCGTTCAAGAAATCCTATCACGTGGTGAACGGTGTGGACAAGATTCTGCCGGTGGATGTCTACATTCCCGGTTGTCCTCCGCGTCCGGAAGCATTCTACTACGGCATGATGCAATTGCAGCGTAAAGTGAAAATAGAGAAATACTTCGGTGGAGTAAACAGAAAAGAAGAGAACCACTAATCAGTACTTAAAAATATGGAAATAAAATACATAGAGCCCTCAGTCCTGCACGACGAAATGCTGCGTCTGCGGAAAGAGAAACAAATGGACTTCCTGGAATGCCTCAGCGGTATGGATTGGGGAATACCCGACGAGAAAGACGCACCGGACACCCCCCGCGGACTCGGCGTAGTCTATCTGTTGGAATCTACTGTTACCGGCGAACGGATAGCGGTACGCACCGCCACTCTAAACCGGGAACATCCCGAACTTCCTTCCGTCAGCGATATCTGGAAAGCTGCGGATTTCAACGAGCGCGAATCTACGACTTTACGGCATCGTTTCATCGGTCATCCGGATATGCGCCGACTCTATCTGCGCAATGACTGGGTAGGCTATCCCATGCGTAAAGACAATGAGCCGGAAAAAGATAATCCGTTGCGTATGGACAACGAAGAAACGGTGGACACTACCATGGAATTGGAGCTGAATCCCGACGGTAGCATCAAGAATAAGGAGATGCAACTTTTCGGTGATGAGGAATATGTGGTGAACATCGGTCCCCAACATCCGGCCACCCACGGCGTAATGCGCTTCCGTGTATCATTGGAGGGTGAAATCATCGACAAGATTGATGCCAACTGCGGCTACATCCACCGGGGTATCGAGAAGATGTGCGAAAGCCTGACCTATCCGCAGACCTTGGCTCTGACCGACCGTCTGGACTACCTGGGCGCACACCAGAACCGCCATGCCTTGTGCATGTGTATCGAAAAGGCAATGGGCGTGGAAGTAAGCGAACGCGTGCAGTACATACGTACCATCATGGACGAGTTGCAGCGAATAGACTCTCACCTGCTGTTCTATTCTTGTCTTGCTATGGACCTGGGTGCATTAACGGCCTTCTTCTACGGTTTCCGCGACCGCGAAAAGATACTCGACATCTTTGAGGAAACTTGCGGCGGACGCCTCATCATGAACTACAACACCATCGGTGGCGTGCAGGCAGACATTGCTCCCGGCTTCGTAAAGAAAGTGAAGGAGTTTATCCCCTACCTCCGCGGTATCCTACACGAATATCACGACGTATTCACCGGGAACATCATTGCCCAGCAACGTCTGAAAGGTGTGGGTATACTCTCACGGGAAGATGCCATCGCCTTTGGAGCTACCGGAGGCACCGGACGCGCCAGCGGATGGGCCTGCGACGTGCGTAAGCGTATGCCATATGCCGTATATGACAAGGTGGACTTTAAAGAAGTCATCCGCACCGAAGGCGATTCATGGGCACGCTACCTTATCCGTATGGATGAAATTCTGGAGAGCCTGAAAATTATCGAGCAACTGATAGACAACATCCCGGAAGGAGCCTACCAGGAAAAGATGAAACCTATTATCCGCGTACCGGAAGGCACTTATTATGCAGCCGTAGAAGGTAGCCGCGGTGAGTTCGGCGTCTTCCTCGAAAGCACGGCGACAAGATGCCTTACCGCCTGCATTTCCGCAGTACGGGCTTGCCATTGGTATCGACCGTAAACACGATTTGCCGCGGAGCTAAAATCGCCGACCTTATTGCCATGGCGGAACATTGGATTATGTAGTACCAGATATTGACAGATAAAAGGATTTACGATTTGACAATTTACAATTTACCATGCGGAATTACAGCGCAGCCAAATTGTAAATTGTACAATTGTGAATTGTAAATCAAAAAGCGCCTCGTAAATTGTAAATAGTAAATTGTAAATAGTAAATGAACAACGTGTTTGACTTTAGTATAGTAACCAACTGGATACACCAGATGCTGACTTCCCTGATGCCGGAAGGTCTGGCAATATTCCTCGAATGCGTGGTGATTGGCGTATGCATCATCTTGATGTATGCCGTGCTTGCCATTATCCTGATTTACATGGAGCGTAAGATATGCGCCTTCTTCCAATGCCGCCTCGGTCCGATGCGCGTGGGGAAATGGGGATTGCTCCAAGTGCCCTGCGACGTCATCAAGATGTTGACAAAGGAAATCATTGATTTGAAATTCTCTGACCGGTTCCTCTACAATCTGGCACCGTTCATGGTAATCATCGCTTCTTTCCTGACATTTGCCTGCCTACCATCAACAAGGGATTGGAGGTATTGGACTTCAATGTAGGAGTGTTCTTCCTGCTGGCTGCATCGAGTATCGGCGTAGTGGGTATCCTGCTGGCAGGCTGGAGTTCCAACAATAAATTCTCGCTGATTGGAGCCATGCGAAGCGGTGCGCAGATTATCAGCTACGAGTTGTCCTGCGGATTGAGCATACTGACAATGGTAGTGTTGATGGGAACCATGCAGTTCTCCGAAATAGTAGAAGGACAAGCTGACGGCTGGTTCATCTTCAAGGGACATATCCCTGCATTGATAGCCTTCATCATCTACCTCATTGCCGGAAATGCGGAAACCAACCGCGGTCCCTTCGACTTGCCCGAAGCCGAAAGCGAGTTGACTGCCGGATACCATACGGAATACAGCGGTATGGGCTTCGGATTCTTCTATCTGGCAGAATATTTGAATCTGTTTATCGTAGCTCCGTGGCAGCCACCATCTTCCTGGGAGGCTGGATGCCGCTACACATCGTAGGCCTGGACGGCTTCAACGCAGTGATGGATTACATTCCGGGATTTGTATGGTTCTTCGGAAAGGCCTTCTTCGTAGTCTTCCTGCTGATGTGGATAAAGTGGACCTTCCCCCGCCTGCGTATTGACCAGATTCTGAATCTGGAGTGGAAGTACCTGGTACCCATCTCTATGGTGAACTTGATTTTGATGGTATTAATTGTAGTATTTAAATTGCATTTCTAACCGGCGTAGCGCCGGAGCAAGATTTCCTTGCGGATAATTTTAATAAAGGCAAAAGTAATGAAAGAAAAGAACTCTTATATCGGCGGACTCATACACGGCGTCACTTCTCTGCTGACAGGTATGAAGACAACCATGACCGTATTCTGCCGACGAAAGACTACCGAACAATATCCGGAAAACCGCTCGACATTGAAACTCTCCGACCGTTTCCGTGGCACGCTGACCATGCCCCATAATGATAAAAATGAACATCGGTGTGTAGCTTGCGGTTTGTGCCAGATGGCTTGTCCCAACGACACTATCAAGGTGACCGGCGAGATGGTTGAAACGGAAGACGGCAAGAAAAAGAAGATATTGGTTAAGTACGAATACGACCTCGGTTCGTGCATGTTCTGCCAACTCTGTGTGAATGCCTGCCCTCACGATGCCATCACGTTCGACCAGGATTTTGAGCATGCTGTGTTCGACCGCACGAAACTGGTCATGACGCTGAACCGTCCGGGCAGCCATGTAGAGAAAAAATAATTATTCAATGTGCTAATGTGCCAATGTGCTAATTACCATTCGGTATCACAATACATCGGTATGACAAGCCACGCAACCATTGGCACATTGGCATATTAGCAAATTAACACATTAAATTAAACAACATGGAAATAACTCTTGAAACAGTAGTATTCTACTTCCTTGCGGCCTTTATCACCGTATTTTCCATCTTGACGGTAACGACCCACCGCATGGTGCGCTCGGCCACCTACCTGCTGTTCGTACTTTTCGGTACGGCAGGCATCTACTTTCTGCTGGGTTACACCTTCCTCGGTTCCGTGCAGATTATGGTCTATGCCGGCGGTATCGTGGTACTCTACGTCTTCTCCATACTGCTTACCAGTGGCGAAGGCGATGTCATCGAGAAGTTAAAGCGCAGCAGGTTCCTTGCCGGACTGGGTGCCACCGTGGGCGGTGCCATCATCGTAGTATTCATCACTTTGAAGCATAAGTTCATTGCCACCACCGACGTGGAGCCTTTGGAGGTCAACATCAAGACCATCGGTCACCACATGCTGAGCGGTGACAAGTATGGTTATCTGCTTCCCTTCGAAGCAGTTAGCATCTTGTTATTGGCATGTATCGTAGGCGGATTATTAATAGCACGTAAAAGATAAGAATTATGATACACATGGAATATTATCTGATAGTTTCGGCTATCATGTTCTTCGCAGGCATCTATGGGTTCTTCACCCGCCGCAACACACTGGCAATACTTATCAGCATCGAGCTGATTCTGAATGCCACGGACATCAACTTTGCGGTGTTCAACCGTTTCCTATTCCCCGGAGGACTGGAAGGATATTTCTTCTCTTTATTCTCCATCGCCATCTCGGCGGCCGAAACGGCTGTAGCCATTGCCATCATGATTAACATCTACCGTAACATCCGCAGCATCCAGGTGAACAAACTGGATGAGATGAAATATTAAACAGTGGAAAGTTGAAAACAGAAAGTGGAAAATTAACTTTTCACTTTCAGTTTTCAACTTTCACCTTTCAATTATCAATTAAATTATGGAATATACAATATTAATCCTTCTACTCCCTTTCCTCTCTTTCCTCGCTCTGGGACTTGGAGGTAAATGGATGTCACACCGCACTGCCGGCCTTATCGGAACTACGGCACTGGGTGTGGTCGCAGTGCTTTCCTATCTCACCGCAGGAATGTACTTCAGCGCTCCCCGCCTTGCCGATGGTACGTACGAGGCGCTGATGCCCTATAACTTCAAATGGCTGCCCTTCACAGAAAGCCTCAGTATCGACATGGGCATTCTACTCGACCCGATTTCAGTTATGATGCTCGTGGTCATCAGCACCGTTTCGCTGCTGGTACACATATACTCTTTCGGCTACATGAAGGGCGAACGCGGTTTCCAGCGTTACTACGCCTTCTTGTCGCTCTTCACCATGTCCATGCTCGGACTGGTAGTAGCAACGAACATCTTCCAGATGTATCTGTTCTGGGAGTTGGTGGGCGTGTCCTCCTATCTGCTGATTGGTTTCTATTATACGAAGCCGGCGGCTATTGCCGCTTCGAAGAAGGCGTTTATCGTGACCCGTTTTGCTGACCTGGGATTCCTTATAGGTATCCTCGTCTATGGGTATTATGCCGGTACATACACCTTCAGCCTAATGAGATGGCGCTGGCAAAGGCGGTGCGGCAATGATTCCGCTTGCCTTGGGACTGATGTTCATCGGTGGTGCCGGAAAGAGTGCCATGTTCCCGTTGCACATCTGGCTGCCCGATGCCATGGAAGGTCCTACGCCGGTCAGTGCACTGATTCATGCCGCCACAATGGTGGTTGCAGGTGTCTATCTGGTGGCACGCATGTTCCCGTTGTTCATAGAATATGCTCCCAGCGTGCTGCACATCGTGGCATACGTAGGAGCCTTCACGGCATTCTATGCCGCCAGTGTGGCATGTGTGCAGAGTGACATCAAGCGTGTACTGGCATTCTCCACCATCTCCCAAATCGGTTTCATGATGGTGGCGCTGGGTGTATGTACATCAGCCGACCCACACGAAGGGGGACTGGGCTACATGGCAGGCATGTTCCACTTGTTCACACACGCCATGTTCAAGGCATTGCTGTTCCTCGGAGCGGGTAGCATCATCCATGCCGTACACAGCAACGAGATGTCTGCCATGGGTGGACTGCGGAAGTATATGCCATTACGCATATCACGTTCCTCATCGCTTGCCTTGCCATTGCAGGTATTCCTCCGTTCTCCGGATTCTTCTCCAAAGATGAAATCCTGACGGCATGCTTCCAGTTCAGCCCCATCATGGGATGGATTATGACAGTGATTGCAGGTATGACAGCATTCTATATGTTCCGTCTTTATTATGGTATCTTTTGGGCCGGCTCAGAGCCGGGGCAAAAGTCGGCAAGCGATGGGGGCGACAGCCACATGCCTCACCCCCACGAGAGTCCTCTGGCGATGACCCTGCCCCTGATGCTCCTTGCCGTGGTTACGATAGTTGCCGGTTTCATTCCTTTCGGACACTTCATCAGTTCCAACGGTGAAGCATATAGCATCCATCTGGATTGGAGTGTGGCAGGTACAAGTATCGCCGTAGCGGTGGTTTCCATAGCCATTGCCACCTACATCTATGCAGGTAGCCGGCAGCCCGTTGCCAACGCGCTGGCACGCCGTTTCAAAGGCCTATGGACAGCAGCTTACCACCGCTTCTACCTGGATGAAGTTTACCAGTTCATCACCCACCGCATCATCTTCGGCTGCATCTGCCACCCCATTGCATGGTGGGACCGCCACGTGGTCGACGGTTTCTTCAACTTCCTTGCCTGGGGGGCTGAAGCTACCAGTGAAGAGATACGCGGCCTGCAAAGCGGACGCATCCAGCAATATACATTTGTATTCCTGCTGGGCACGCTGGCACTGATACTGCTACTATTGCTATAACCCGAGATTTTTCAATCGTAAATCGTAAATCGTTAAATCGTAAATATAAAGATGAACTTTTTATCATTATTCGTACTCATCCCCTTGCTGATGTTGCTGGGTCTTTGGCTCAGCCGCAACATCGCACAAATACGCGCGGTGATGGTGACCGGTGCATCGGCTCTGCTGGTTCTTTCTGCAGCATTGACCGTGATGTACCTCAATGCACGCCACGCTGGTGCCACGGATGAAATGCTGTTCCGTGCCGACATGGTCTGGTATCCTGCACTCAACATCCACTATTCGGTAGGAGTAGACGGTATTTCGGTAGCCATGCTGCTGCTTTCGGCCATCATTGTCTTTACCGGAACATTCGCTCCTGGAGGCTGCAACCGCTGACTAAAGAATATTTCCTTTGGTTCACCTTCCTCTCCATCGGTGTGTTCGGGTTCTTCATTTCGATAGACCTGTTCACCATGTTCATGTTCTACGAGGTTGCCCTCATTCCCATGTATCTGCTTATCGGTGTATGGGGGTCGGGACGCAAGGAGTACTCCGCCATGAAGCTGACACTGATGCTGATGGGCGGCTCCGCCTTCCTGCTTATCGGTATCCTGGGTATCTACTACGGTGCCGGAGCCACCTCTATGAACCTATTGGAAATAGCACAGATGCACAATATTCCCATCGAACAGCAACGTATCTGGTTCCCGCTCACCTTCCTCGGTTTCGGTGTGCTGGGCGCTCTGTTCCCGTTCCACACATGGAGCCCCGACGGTCACGCCTCCGCACCGACTGCCGTATCCATGCTTCATGCCGGAGTATTGATGAAACTGGGAGGTTACGGATGTTTCCGCATAGCCATGTACCTGATGCCCGAAGCTGCACAAGAACTGGGATGGATATTCCTGATTCTTACCGGAATCTCCGTGGTATACGGTGCATTCTCCGCTTGTGTACAAACCGACTTGAAGTATATCAATGCCTACTCTTCCGTCAGCCATTGCGGTCTGGTGTTGTTCGCCATTCTGATGATGAACCAGACAGCTTGCACGGGTGCTGTTCTGCAGATGCTCTCTCACGGACTGATGACAGCCTTGTTCTTCGCCCTTATCGGTATGATATACGGACGTACCCATACGCGTGACGTCCGCGAACTCTCCGGTCTGATGAAGATTATGCCTTTCCTGGCTGTCTGCTATGTAATCGCCGGTCTTGCCAATCTGGGATTACCCGGACTCAGCGGTTTCATTGCCGAAATGACCATCTTCACCGGTTCGTTCCAGCATCCCGATACGTTCCACCGCGTATGGACAGTCATTGCATGCAGTTCCATCGTGATTACAGCAGTCTATATCCTGCGACTGGTAGGAAAGATTCTCTATGGCACCTGCACTAACAAGCATCACCTCACTTTGAGCGACGCTACCTGGGATGAACGCACAGCGGTCATTATCCTCATAGCATGCGTTGCCGCCCTTGGTATGGCACCATGGTGGATTAGCGGCATGATTGGAGACAGCGTGCTGCCAATAACTGATTTATTTACGATTTGACGATTTACGATTGATAAATGACTTGTAAATCCCAAGAGTAACCTCAATCGTAAATCATAAAATCGTAAATCCCAAGAGTAATTTCAATCGTAAATCGTAAAATCGTAAATAGATATGGATTATTCCCAATTCCTCCTGCTCAAAGAAGAGCTTTCGCTGATATTGGTCATCGTCATCCTTTTTGTCGCCGACCTCTTCATGAGTCCGGATGCACACAAGAATGACGGCAAACCGGTGCTGAACACAATGCTGCCCGTTGCTCTGCTGACCATACACACACTTATCACCATCGTTCCCGGTCCTGTGGCAGATGCTTTCGGCGGCATGTATCACAATCAGCCGATACAGAGCATCGTGAAATCCATCCTCAGTATAGGTACACTGATTGTATTCCTGATGGCGCACGAATGGATGCGCCGTCCAGACACTGCCATCAAACAAGGTGAGTTCTACATTCTGACACTTTCCACCCTGCTGGGTATGTACTTCATGATTTCTGCCGGACACTTCCTGATGTTCTTCATCGGACTGGAGACGGCAAGCATCCCGATGGCAGCCCTGGTTGCCTTCGACAAATACCGCCACCATTCTGCCGAGGCAGGTGCCAAATATATTCTCACGGCACTGTTCTCCAGCGGATTGCTGCTATACGGATTATCTTTGATTTACGGTACGGTAGGCACTCTCTACTTTGCCGACATACCGGCACGCCTCACCGGCGACCCGTTGCAGATTATGGCATTCGTATTCTTCTTCTCCGGCATGGGATTCAAAATATCACTGGTGCCTTTCCATCTTTGGACAGCAGACGTTTACGAAGGTGCTCCAAGCACGGTGACAGCCTATCTGAGTGTCATCTCTAAAGCTCTGCGCTTTCGTGCTGATGGCTATTCTCATCAAGGTATTCGCTCCGATGGTGGAACAATGGCAGGAAGTGCTGTACTGGGTTATCATCGCCTCCATCACAATTGCCAACCTCTTCGCCCTACGCCAGCAGAACCTGAAGCGGTTGATGGCTTTCTCCAGTATCTCGCAAGCAGGTTACATCATGCTGGGTGTCATCAGCGGAAGCGCACAAGGTATGACGTCGCTGGTATACTACGTGCTGATATATATGTTTGCCAATCTTGCCGTATTTACCGTTATCACGATTGTGGCACTGCGAGCAGGCAAGTTCACACTTGAAGACTATAACGGGCTGTATACCACTAATCCGAAGTTGGCGTTCTTGATGACACTGGCACTGTTCTCTCTGGCAGGCATCCCGCCGTTTGCGGGCTTCTTCTCGAAGTTCTTCATCTTTGCGGCAGCTTTTGAAGGCGGCTTCCATCTGCTGGTATTCATTGCCTTATCAATACAATCATCTCGCTTTATTACTATCTGAAGATTGTAAAGGCAATGTACATCAACAAGAGCGACGAGCCGATTGCAGCATTCCGCAGTGACAACTATACACGTGCCAGCCTGGCCATTTGCACGCTGGGTATTGTGGTACTGAGTATTGCAAGTGTGGTATATCAATCCATCGATAAGTTCTCATTCGGATTATAACCGGAAGGTATCATCACTCACCACAGATTGCGCAGATTGGCACAAATTATCTTTAAAAGTTCTGATAATCAAGAGCTTTTAGTTGTGTTAATCTGCGTAATTTGTGGTGAATGTGTATTTGGGCACATTTCCATACTATACAATCGGCAGCACAAACCAAAAGCATGAGCCTTTCCCCGGTTCACTGTCCACACCGATTGTGCCACCCAACTGTTCTATAATACTCTTACTGATAGAAAGCCCCAGGCCGGTGCCATGCACAAACGTATTCAGCTTTATAAAACGGTCGAATATCTGAGCCTGCATTTCCGGCTCAATGCCAAGGCCCGTATCGGCCACATAAAAACGCAAATGAGTTTCATCCACCTTATTATATCCTACACGTATACTTCCCGCAGTGGTGAACTTGATGGCATTGTTGACAAAGTTGGCTATGACCTGATTCAAACGGTTACGGTCACTGACAATCCGGCATTCCGGCAGATGACGGTCGAAGAGAACTTCCACACCCGGTTTGGCCTTCATCTTCATGAAGCGCACAATGTCCTCACATAGTACGTTCACGTCCAGTTCTTTTTCCACAAAGTCAAATGTCCCGGCCTCTATCTTGGACAAATCCAGTATGTCGGAAATCAGCTGCAACAGCAGGTCATTGTTTTCTTCAATAATCGCCATATACTGCCTTTTTTCCTCCATGTCCCCGGTCTCTCCCATCAGACTGGAGAAACCGACAATTGCATTCAGAGGCGTACGTATCTCATGGCTCATATTGGCAAGGAAGGCACTCTTCAGACGGTCGGCGGTTTCTGCCTTCTCCTTGGCTTCAATCAGCATAGCCTCCGTCTCCTTCAATTCCGTAATGTCATAGTTGACGCCTATCAGCTCTATTTGTCCGTTCTCCGGTTCGAACAGATTGACAACCACATTGGTACGTACCCAGTTCCATTTTCCCTTTTCGCCCGGACGTTCAATGCGCATCTCTCCCTGGAAATGTTTGGCTTCGCCCACACGGGCCTTACTGAAGAAATCAAGCATCCTCCTGCGGTCACTGGGGTACATCTTGCTGTATATTCCCACGACATCCGCCAATTGGGTATTCTCGTCCTCTCCCATATTCTTATACCATTGCTTGATGGCATAGCCTTTCCGGTCGAGCAGGTTCAGCTTGGCATAACCTACCTTCGCATAATCCGATATAAGCAGGAAGAAATTCTCGAAATCACAGATACGGCTCATGGCATCAATCCGTTCCGTATTGTCGATGTTAATCATGGCATAGCCGGTAAAGTTACCTTTACTGTCATACACCTTGCTCACTTTCGTATAAAGATGTATCACATCCTTCGGCTGTTTGGAAGTGGAGTAATACCCTTCAGTCCGGTCGAAAGCATAATTCAGGCGGAAGTCGACCATATCCTCGGTCTGTATACGTTCTGCCAATTGGGCGGACACATTCGGGTTCTCGAATAAGTTCACTCCAATGACATCCTGTTTGTCACGGACCCCGAATATCTCCATATCCTTATTGTTGATGTCTACCAGGAATCCGTCTTTGTCATAGATTTCCACCCCGGCCGGTATATTGGCAAAGATATTCTTGAACAGTTTTTCGCTATGGTCCAAAGCCAGATGAGTCTGTACCGAGTCTGTCGTATCGAGGAATAACGCCACCACTTCATTCTTTTCCGGAGAGTATATCACCACGTGGCAGTGCTTGTTGGTGAGCTCAAAACACATGTCCATTTCCTTATGTGTCCCGGTGTTCACTATCTCAAGCAGATATTCTAGTCTGGGGGCCGCCTCCCTTGAAAAAGACGAGGCAGTCTTGCCGATAAACGCCGACGCGGGTTTTCCCAGAAAATCGGCAAAGATAGAATTCGCATCTGTCACATAATACCCGTAGGGTTGTCCTTTTCATCACAGACAATGGACATCCGCACATACCCCAAAGGCATATAGCGGAACAAGTTGCTGAGGAAAGTACGTTCGCGCACAGCCTCATCCTTCGTTTTGCGCAACTCTATGCAAATGCTGATGACATTTGCCAACGAACTAAACCATTGGTAATCCTCGTTGGTCCACATTCGGGTACGGTCTACCAAATCAATGCCCATATATCCCCACACCTGGTCATTGGCAACCAGCGGAGTTACCATCAAGGACTTTATATTCTGTCTCGCCAGAATTTCATATTCGGCGTAAGCGTGCTCCGGCAGTTGCCCCAGCGTTTCCAGCAGAACGGGCTTTTGTGCCATAATCTGTGACGTCCACCACGGCAAGCTGTCAGCCTGGACTCCCTGAAGCATTTCTTTCTCAGGAGCCACTCCCGGAGCCACCACCTCGTATGTGCAGCTCTGGTACCGGCACTTCTCATCATATTGGAATATATAGACACGTCCGCCGCGAAAGAAATCAAGAATATCTTTCAGTATGTCGTAAATGCCCGCACTTATATCCTCGTCTTTCAGGAAGCGGAATAGGGAATGGGATATTGAGGTCTGCCGATAAAGTAAATCGTTCACTCTTTGCAAAGCCTGCTTCGCAGCCTCCTCCTTCGGCATCTCTACGCGCTGCAACACTCCGAAAGCCTTCAATGTACCATCCGGCAAATGCTCCTTATACCCCACGCGCGAGTAGACCCAGACCACTCCTTCAGTAGATAGATAGGAAACGTATGTTCATAGACCTCCATATTCTGAATGGCAAGGAACTCCCGGCTGATACGCGCCCGATAGTCTTCGCGTATCATTTTACCGAAATCCTCAAAGCCCAGGTATTCCCCTTCCAAGCCTAACAACTTACAGACATATTCGGAACAGAGATACTGCCTTGAAGAAAAATCAGCCTCCCACCAACCTATCCGGCCAAGAATGGAAAGGCGCCGGAAACGTTCACTATCGTCACGATGAACAGCCATATATTTATCAATATTGGTTTGAGATACAAAAATAGCCATAAAACTCCAATAAGCAACCATTAGAAACCTTTTTCGTCCCAAGCAGCCTATATATAAGGATAACAAACAATCCGGAAGAATGTGCGGTAACCAAATCGTAATAGATTTGAAAATGAAACGTATGTTCCATGTATCACCGGTGTAATGTCATTGCCTCATCTTTGCAGCGGATTAAAAAACGTACAAAGAAAAGAGATGAGCATGAAATTAGACTTGGGAAAGATTTTCTTCCTTATTTTATTCCTCACACTTTCCGTCATGGCTGCCACGGCGGGAACCATCAAAGGGACAATCACCGACCGACAAACCAAAGAACCGCTGACGGGAGCCACCGTGCAAGTAAGCGGAACGGCACAAGGCGCCGTCGCCGATTTGGATGGTAACTATACACTGGAGCTGAAGAACGGGACCTATACCCTCACCGTCCGTTACATCGGCTACAAAGACATGACGATGAACGCCGTAGAGATAAAGGGTGAAACCGTGCTGAACTTCGACATGGAGCCGGACACTCAAACCCTGGGCGAAGTGCAGGTCACCGCCAAGAAGAACCTCGAAGGCGAACGCGCCTTGCAGATGGAACGGCAAAAAGCGACCCTCGCCATCGAGAACCTCGGTTCCAAAGAGATGTCCCTCAAAGGCATCGGCAATGTGGAAGAAGGAGTAAAGAAAATAACGGGTATCTCCATCGCCAGCGCCGGACAACTTATCGTCCGCGGACTGGGCGACCGCTACAGCACCACCACGCTGAACGGACTGCCCATCGCCTCGCCCAACCCGGACAACAAGCTGGTGCCGCTCGACCTGTTCCCCTCGTCTACCGTACAGAACATCACCGTCAGCAAGGTGTATGACGCAGCCGCCTTTGCCGACTACAGCGGTGCGCACATCAACATCAGCACCAAAGAAAACATACCGGAAGATTTCTTCCAACTGAGCCTCAACACGGGCGGGAAGTTCAACACCTTAGGCAAAGACCGCTATCAGATGGACCGCAGCGGCTCGCTCTTGAAGACACCCGGCGTAGACGCGGCCGCCCTCGACATGCCCTTGATGGAGTTTGACAAATACGTGAAGACCCACAATATCTTCGATACCTCCTTTGCCGCCAGCAAGAAGAGTTCGTTGCCCGAACTGGGCGGAAACCTCGGTTTCGGCAAGAACTTCGGTATAGGCAACCAGACACTCAGCCTGCTTGCCTCCTTCAGCGCCAGCAACGGCTACCAGAACATGGAAGATGCCTTCTACAAGACACTCGAAGCCACCGGCACCGTGCAGGACGACTTCTCCTACGACAGCTTTGCGCAGGAACTGAAGCTCGCCGCCCTCAGCTACCTGGCTATACCCTGCGCCGGAGCGACCGCATAGCTACACTTTCTTCTACGCCCGCAATGCCATCGACACCTATCAGCGCCGCGAAGGTACTGATGCCGAAGGACACGAGCTGACCGGCAGCAACAACATCATGCACATATACACCCTGCAAAACCATCAACTGAACGGAATCCATAACTTCGGCGAGGGCGACAGGTGGCAACTGACCTGGGGAGCTCATACAGCAAGACCGGCAGCGAAGAGCCCGACCGACGGCAAGTGATGTACGTCAGGGACAACGACGGCAGTCTCAGGCTCTTCAAGCTGAACCGCCAAGAGACCATGCGCTACTTCGGCAGCCTGAACGAAGAAGAGTGGAACGCCAACTCGCCATGCGCTGGAAGTGGAACGACACCAGCCACCTCAAGCTCGGCTTCAACTACAAGGACAAGAACCGCGACTACAGCGCTACCCGCTTCTACTACAACCTGAACAAGCTGAACCCCGTCATCACCGACATCTACAACACCGACGGCTTCCTCAACCAGCAGAACATTGCCGACGGACAAATCGTGGTACAGCGTGTGATGCAGCCCAAAGACAGCTACCGCGCCGGAAACGAAATCTACTCCGCCTACCTGCTGACCGACTTCTATCCCAACGAAGCCCTCTTGGTGAACCTCGGCCTGCGCTACGAAATGAGCAAGCAATGGGTGCGCTACGCCAGCGACGGCGGCGACTGGTACTCCCGTCGGCGCAATTTAGACAAGAACGACCTCTTCCCCGCCCTGAACCTGAAATATGCGGTGAACCCCACCAACAGCATCCGCTTCTCTGCCTCGCGCACCGTCACCCGTCCCTCGTTCATCGAGATGGCACCCTTCCTCTACCAAGAGTCCTACGGTTCGGCACAAATCCGCGGTAACGAAGAGTTGCAGAACGGTTACAACTACAACTTCGACCTACGTTACGAACGCTTCGGCAAGGACGGCGACATGCTCTCCGTGACCGGCTACTTCAAATACCTAGACAGCCCTATCGAACGCATCCAAGACCTGCAAGGCGGCGCCACGCTGCACAGCTTCAAGAATGCCGACAACGGCATGGCTGCCGGCGTGGAGCTGGAGATGCGCAAACGGCTCGTCAAAGACCTGCGCCTAGGTGCCAACATCAGTTACATGTACACCAACGTGAAGCTGCCCCAAGGCGGTGCCTACACCAACAAGGAACGTTCGCTGCAAGGCGCATCGCCCATACTTGCCAATGCCGACCTCACCTACTCGCCACGCTTCGGCGAAGACAGGCAGCTCAACCTCGCCCTGCTCTACAACCTGCAAGGCAGCCGCATCCATGCGGTAGGCGTGTCGGGCCTGGGCGATGTCAGGCAACAGACGCTGCACACGTTGAACTTCAGCGCCGGATATAGCCTGAACAAGCACTTCAGCCTGAAGCTGCAAGTGAACGACCTGCTGAACCGCGATGTCATCTTCAAGCAAGATGTGCCCACCACGGGGCAGGAGATGGAAGTGGAAGCTACCGCAAGGGAACGAACTTCGAGGTGGGAATAAGCTACAACCTATAAAGTCCCCCGTCCTCCCCCTGAAGAGAACGGAGAACACTTTTTGACAAACAAGCTGATTTAAGAGAATCAATCTGAATGACAGACAGATAAATTGGATATAACAACTAAAACAATTGAATTATGAAAACAATGAAATGGAAATTCTACTCTCTGGCCTTTGTAGCCGGAATGTCTATCCTCACCGCTTGCAGCAGCGACGACAACAACGACAATGACGGCAACGACGGCAACGGAAACGGCAATGAAATCGAAAACGGTACGATACTGAAAGGTACCATCACCTCCGACGTGACCCTGGCTGCCGGAAACACCTACAAGCTGAGCGGCGAATACATCGTAGAAGAAGGTGCCACGCTCCACATAGAGGAAGGCGTGAAGATTATCGCCGTCTACGATGACATCGCAGACTACATCCTCGTGAAGCAGGGCGGTAAAATCAACGCCGTAGGCACGTCGGACAAACCCATCGTAATGACCAGCGAAAAAGAAGAGCCGGGTGCATGGGGAGGCATCCACATCTGCGGACGCGCCCACACCAATGCCGAAGGCGGCAAGGGAAGTTCTGAAATAGGCGGTGCCGTTTACGGCGGCAACGATGATGCCGACAACTCGGGCACGCTGCAATACATTCGTCTGGAATACACCGGCTTTGCCTTCGATGAAGAGCACGAAGCCAACGGTATCTCTTTCTACGGCGTAGGCAACGGTACCATCGTGGACCACTGCCAAGCCTACAAAGGTTCCGACGACGGCTTTGAGTTCTTCGGCGGCTCGGTAAACGTGAGCAACCTCGTAGCCGTAAGCTGTAGCGACGACTCCTTCGACTGGACCGAAGGCTGGAACGGCAAAGGCACCAACCTCGTGGCTTACCAAGAAGCCGAATCCACACTGGGCTACGACTGCGACTGCCTGATGGAGTGCGACAACAACGGCAGCAACAACGCCGCCACTCCCGTTGCCCACCCCGTATTGAAGAACCTCATCCTCGTCGGCAACGGCGGCAGCAAGCAAGGCATCCGTCTGCGTGCCGGCACGGAAGTGGAAATAGACAACGCCAAGGTCTGCGGCAAAGGCCAGCCCCTGACCGTGGAAACCGCCCTTACCGAAAACGCCCTGAAAAACGGCACTTCCAAACTGACCAACATCACCCTCACCGCCGAGCTGAGCAGCAAAGAAGGCATCTACACCATGCCGACTTCATCGCCGTGACAAGCAACAAGGTGAATGCCAACCTGAGCTACAGTTCTTTCGAGGACATCAAGAAAGAATGCAGCTGGATGAACGGAAGCTGGGTGAAGTAAAAAAAGAAGCACTCGCAAGACTATAAAGAAACACACAACTTCTTCAACAACGTGCCCCTCGAATGTCTTTCCGGCTTCAAGGGGTACGCGCTGTTTCAAGAAAGAAACTAAAAGTACCGTTTACTTCTTCTTCAGCTCCTTCTTCAATTCCTGAACCTGAAAGCTGAACAAGTCCAGACGACGGCAAACGCGCTGCATGAAACTGCCTGCCGCCCTGAAGCAGATACGCGAAATACGCACTTTATCTGCCGTACAGTCCTCTATCCGTTCCACCGGTTCGCTGGTGATGGAGGGAAAAAAGTTTCCAAGTCCCTTGATGTTCACCGTGCGTCCACTGGCCAGATAGTCCGCTATAATATCCGGCAGTTGCACCAGCACGGACTGGGCATCGCCCACCTGCAGAGAGCTGACAAAAGCCAGCCTCTTGGCCAGTTCGTCATTGCTCACCGGTTCCGGCTGAAGCACTTTTGACGCCGCGTAGTAGCGCACCACTTCCTTGTCTCCACTCTTGTCCACCTTCTTGCGGACCACATAATTCATTGACATACCAATCTTTCTTTATAATTAGGTTCGTAAAAAACGAAAGATATTCCCGCCCGACGCGAGGCACACCTACAACTTGCATACACAAAGCCTATACCTTACGGTAAAGACTCCGTGACCGAATACCTTTCACTATATGACTGAATACCTAAAACACCCGGATGTATTGCCCCAAAACATGGGGATGTTTTCACCCAAAACACCCGGATGTAATACCCCAAAACATGGGGATGTTTTGGGAGAAAAGATGGGGATGTTCTGACCTTTCAGTATAGGGTTCAAAGGTAATGACTCCCTATGAGAAATACAATAGATATTAGGCCTTTTTGATGGTCGGAATCAAGCTCCTTTTTCTTCGGAAGCAGCAGGCAGTACCCGCTGGAAATCTCTGCCGGACGGAGACTGGAATACCTGCAAATCGAATTCGGGGATGATTGCCAGCACATGGTCGAATACATCCGCCTGCACCCCTTCATAGGGCACCCAATCCTTCAGCGCACAGAAGAAATAAAGTTCTATCGGGATACCGCGGTCGGTAGGCTGGAGTTGGCGCACCATGCAGGTCAGTTCCTGATTTACGTCGGGAAGACTTTTCAAATAAGCCGTCAGATACGCCCGGAACACACCCAGATTGGTCTGGCGGCGTCCGTTGACGAGGATGGAGTTATCGATGCCGTTTTCCACATTGTACTTTTCAATCACTTCCTCCGTCTGCTCCACATAATCTTTCAGTAGCTGTATCTTGCGATATTTTGCCAGCATCTCCGGGGTGCAGAAACGGACGCTGGTCATGTCGATATTGATACTGCGCTTCACTCGCCGCCCACCGCTCTCGCGCATGCCGCGCCAGTTCTGGAAGGAGTCGCTGACAAGCAGGTAAGGAGGATGGTGGTAATGGTATTGTCCCAGTTGCGCACTTTTACGGTGTTCAACGTTACCTCTATCACCGTACCGTTGGCACCGTACTTGGGCATCTCAATCCAGTCGCCCACCTTCAGCATGTCGTTGGCCGAAAGCTGCACACCGGAGACAAAGCCCATAATGGAATCCTTGAATACCAGCATCAGGATGGCTGCCGAAGCACCCAATCCGGCAAGCAGCGAAAGCGGGTCGCGGCCTATCAGTTCGCCCACGACCACAATGCCGCCCACCAGCCATAGGATGACTTGCATGGTTTGCAACATCCCCTTTAAAGGGCGGTCACGAAATTGCTCCTTCTCACTGTATACACTGTAAACAGCCTTCAAGAACGAGTTAACGAAACTCAGGAAAGTAATGATGATGTAAATAAGGCAGATACGCCGGATGAAATCCATTGCCGATGAACCGACTTCGACAAATGCCAATGGAACAAACAGATAGATGATAACGGGAGCCACCATGCGGCTGAGGTGCACCATCACTTTACGGTCGAATACGATGTCGTCCCACGTAGCCTTGGTCTTCTTCACCAGTTGTGCCACTACCTTCAGCAGGATTTTCCGGCATAGGGCATCCGCCAGGAAAGCAACGGCAAGTATCAGTGCGAAGGCAATGAATTGGTCGAGCATATCAGCCCGGGAAGGGGATATGCCCCACCCGATTAAAAGGTCGTCTATCTTCTTCAATATCTCCATAATCGTATGTTTATCATAACGGCAATCTTATCTACGCGACTGTTCCTCCCGCTCGAGGAACTCCATAATGTCTTCTTTCAACCACTGATAAAGATAAAGGTTCTTGTAGCCGCTGTTTTTTTTCAGCATCACGGATACATTGACCTGACTGTTCTCATACCCCGTCAGTTCGTTGCGGAACTGTTCGTTATGCTCTGCCAGGCGCTTTATCTCCTGCTCGCGTTCACGACGCAGCACCGTACATACCGGGATAAGGATTTTCAGCACTACACAATCCATGATATGGTGTCCTTGGATATAAAGATAGGTATTGTCCGGAGTCAGTCCCAAACGTTCCAACTCCGTGCCCAGCTGCTCCACCCGGTCGATGTAGCGGGGGAAACGGGCTTGCAGTTCGGACAGCTTTGCCGACACCGTCTTTTGCATCTCGTCCAGACTACGGTAAGGATGACGCAGGTTTATCTCCTGCAGGCGCACGCAGGCGTTGAAGTCGTACATCGGGAAGGTATGCGTGTCGTGCTGGCGGTAGAACCAGACATTCCACAGAAACAGCGGATAGGCAATCTGAGAATAACGCTTCAGAAAAGCGGGGAAGTCCAGGATATGCCGGTCGTTCAGCGTGGCCTGCACACAGACTTCATGCAGACTGTCGGCAAAGCAGTGGAAGTTCTCGATGGCATAGCCATAAGTCTGGAAGATATAGGGATTCTTGTTTATCTTATGCGACACCTTGGTGGCACCTTGCAGCAGGAAGTCGTAGTCGCTGTCTACACAAGCTATCAGGCTGCGGCCCAGCTCCGATGTGTTCAACGTATTCATCAGCACCATCTTCTTGCCCTTTGCCAGAGAGGTGGCCGAGGGAAGCATCACTTGAAAATAACGTTCCTCATTCTCGAACTCAGACAGCAGCGTCCGCCAGAAAGCGATGTCGTCATAGCTTTCCACATACGCCACAATCCGCCTGCGTGCCCTCTTGGGAGACAGTTTGCGAGCGGCGTCCAGATAAGCGGAAGTAAGGTTATGTCTTAGGGAAGTAGCCACGCATCCAGGGATTAAGGATTAGGGATTAGGGATGAAATCTCGCTCACTTCGGTCACCGCATCCAGCCAGCCTTCCATGATGACGGCGGGCGAATGGGTGGTGAGGATAAGCTGGACATTGGGGTTCAGTTCGCGAATCATGCCGATAAGCTTCTGCTGCCATTCGATGTGCAGGGAGGCTTCCGGCTCGTCCATGAAAAGCACACAGCAGTCATTGTCACGCACCAGTACGGTCAACAGGATGACGAGCATCTGCTTCTCACCCGAAGACAATTTGTAGGGCAACAAGCGCTCGCCGTTCTGATAGAAAACGATGTCGTTGCTTTTGCGGTCTATCTTCTTATGGGTATAGCTGAAAAGTTCGTCCACCATATCCTGGAACTTCCGCTTGGGAATGGAAAGGGAGGGAGCCAGGCTACGCTGCTCTTCATCACCACTGAGCAGCTCTATCATCTTATTGCCAATGTTCACTTGGTAGTCCAGATAACGGCGCTGGAGCAGATAGAGCTGCCAGTCCAGTTCCGACTTCACGTTGGCATCGGCCATGCGTGCCGTAAAGTCGCCCATGATGAGGGGGCGGTCATAGCTACGGATTACATCATAAGGGATAAAGGTGGCTGCGGGGTTGTCGAAGTAGACGTGTACCCCGTTCTTCTCGTCACTCTTCACTTCACCCGATGTCTGTTCCAGATAGTTGACCGAACGGTTCAAGATAGTGGTCTTCCCCACTCCGTTGATACCGGAAAGTATATTAACGTCAGGACGCAGGTCCCAGGCAATATCGTACCGATGCCACAATCCGTGTATTTCGATACGCTTGATGTAATTGGCTTGTACTTCCATGGTTTCTTGCTTTAATTAGAAGCAAATATACACGATAATCTCTTATTTCTACGCCTGCAAGGTAGAAAAATCATATAATGAAAGATTTTCTCTTTTCAGAAAATAGTTGTTCTTTTGCACCCGCAAAGAACAAAAGAGTATGAATAAGAACATTCAAGGGCACCTGTTCGCCCTTACCGCAAATATCTTATGGGGCTTGATGGCACCTATAGGTAAGTCAGCCTTGGTAGAGTTTTCTGCGTTGTCAGTAACCACATTCCGCATGGTAGGCGCAGCCGCCTGCTTCTGGCTCCTCTCCTTGTTCTGTAAGCGCGAGCAGGTGGACCACCGGGACATGCTGAAGATATTCTTCGCCGCACTCTTCGCCCTGGTATTCAATCAGGGTGTCTATATCTTCGGACTCTCCATGACTTCACCCATAGACGCCTCCATCGTTACAACCACGCTGCCTATCGTCACCATGATAGTGGCTGCAATCTATCTGAAAGAACCGGTCACCAACAAGAAAGTGCTGGGTATCTTTGTAGGGGCTATGGGAGCATTTATACTCATCATGAGCAGCCAGACCACCGGTGCCGGCAATGGCAGCCTTATCGGAGACCTTCTCTGCCTGCTCGCCCAAATCAGCTTCTCCATTTATCTGACCGTATTCAAGGGGTTGTCGCAGAAATACTCTCCCATCACCCTGAACAAATGGATGTTTGTCTATGCCTCCATGTGCTACATCCCGTTCTCTTACCACGACGTGGCTTCCATACAGTGGAGCAGCATCTCCACAGCCGCCCTGCTGCAAGCGGGATATGTGGTTGTAGGAGGAAGCTTCCTTGCCTATATCTTCATAATGAGTGCGCAGAGACTGTTGCGCCCCACTGTGGTGAGCATGTACAACTACATGCAGCCCATCGTGGCCTCAACCGTTGCCATCATCTTAGGCTTGGGAGTGTTCAATTTGGAAAAGGGGATAGCCATAGCCTTGGTATTCCTGGGAGTGTACATCGTGACACAAAGCAAGTCACGCAAGGATTTCGAGAAAGAAGGGAAAGCCGTATAAAACAGCCGTTCCACCGTCACAGTACTCCGGCACGTACCCGGCTCAGAGACTCGGGAGTCATTAACAGATAAGATGCTATGTGGTTGACTGAGGCACGCCGGGCTATCTCCGGATAATCCCTGACGAAACGCGCATACCGCTCGCGTGAGGTTTCGAAACGCCAAGAGTCTGCTTTATATTGGGAAAGCATTAAAGACCCCTCCAACAAATGACGAAGCAGACGGGCTATATGCAGATAGCGCTCAGAGAGTTCGACCAGCCCTGCATACGAAATGCTCCAGATGACGCCTTCCTCCAGGGATTCCAGCTGAAGGCAATTACGGCGTCCGGTGAAAAGGCTGACGATACACATAGCGCCGTCACCGTCGCAGGCAAAGTTCTCTGTAATGTCCCGGCCTTCTTTGAAATAGAACTGGCGAAGCAGTCCTTTCTCTACAAAAACAATATCCCTGGCTATATCTTTCTCACTAATCAACAGTTCTCCTTTGTGCACCTCACGGCGTACAAACAAACCGGCAATGAGCTCCAGCTCCTCAGAAGGGAGTTCATGAAGGCGGCGGGTAAACCGCCGCGCCACTTCCATGTTGTTTTCCTTAGTCATCGATATAGAGAAAGGGATATGCCCTTATTTCTTCAGTTCTGCAAAATAGGTGTCCAGCAAGTTCTTGGCAGCCACAAAAGAAGTCAAGTTGCCCTGTAGCACTTGTTTTTCCTTGCCAGTCAGCATCGCTTCAATCTGCGGATTGTGGTAGAAGCTGTCGCGCAGCTGTTCGTTAATGGTCTCGTACATCCAGTATTTGCTTTGCTCGTTGCGACGGTATTCAAAGTAGCCGTTGTCTTTCACAAAATCAATGTATTTGTAGACCATATCCCACACTTCTTTTACACCAAGATTATAGAAACCGGAATAAGTCAGCACTTGGGGTGTCCAGCCGCTCTCCGGAGCCGGGAAGAGGTGCAGCGCATTACGGAACTGAGTTGCCGCCAGCCTGGCCCGTTCCAGATTGTCGCCATCAGCCTTATTAATGACAATGCCATCGGCCATTTCCATGATGCCGCGTTTGATGCCTTGCAACTCATCGCCCGTACCCGCCAGCTGTATCAGCAGGAAGAAGTCTACCATGGAATGTACGGCAGTCTCACTCTGCCCCACCCCTACCGTCTCTACAAATATCTTGTCGAAACCGGCAGCCTCACAAAGCACAATCGTTTCACGCGTCTTGCGTGCCACGCCACCCAGCGAACCGGCAGAGGGACTGGGACGTATAAAGGACTTGGGATGAACGGAGAGCTTCTCCATACGCGTCTTATCACCGAGAATACTGCCTTTGCTGCGTTCGCTGCTCGGGTCAATGGCAAGAACGGCCAACTTGCCGCCGTGTTCCTCCAGTACATGCAAGCCAAATACATCAATAGAGGTACTTTTACCGGCACCGGGCACACCACTGATACCCACACGGACGGAGTTGCCCGAATAGGGCAAACACTTCTCTATCACCTCCTGCGCCACAGCCTGGTGCTCCGGTTTCACACTTTCCACCAGCGTCACAGCCTGGCTGAGTACCGTAACATCACCTTTCACTATGCCCTCCACATAGTCTGATACGGAAAGCTCGCGTTTCTTCCGCCTGGGACGGTTCTTCAAGTAAGGATTGACCGATGAAGGTTGCTCAATGCCTGCATTGACAACCAAGCCTTTATATGCTTCATTATTTTCGGGATGTTCCATGGCTATTTGTGAGTTATAAGTTATGAGTTATGAAGGACTTTACGACTTCTTATTGTTTTGCTTTAATGTTGATTTCAACTTTCGGCTGCATCGGGTCATTGGTAATCATCAGCAGACGCAGATGACGGCGCTTCTTACCTATATTTTTCTTCACTACCGTTACCCGCAGGCGGGTGCTTTCGCCGGGTTGCAATACGCTTTTCTTGAGGTTAACTCCCACTGCCGGGTGGAATACCTGGAGCTTGTTTATCTGTAAAGGAGAACGCCCGGTATTGGTAATGGTAATATCCTGACGTGCTTTTGACTTCTTTGCCAATATCGCACTCATATCAACTTCTTTGGTAGAAAGGCTGATGGCAGGAGCATTTGCCTTCTCCACTTCCGTCATTCCGGAGAAATCCGGTAAAAGAATAGCAGAAACGGGAATCTCGTTTTCATCGCCCACCTTGTCACCGGAGAAGCGAGAAAGATAGACCGACGTTTGAGTCAGTCCGAGGCCAGTCAGTCTTTCCGAATTCAATGTAAGTGTAATCACTCCTTTTTCTCCCTTTTGCAAGACATTGGCTCTACTTTTGTCTGCAAATAAGGAGGCAGATGCATCAGTACCGGTTCATAAGGACGGTCGGAAAGATTGACCACGCCGATATGAATCACCGGCTGCTCACCATGCTGAATATCGGGAAAGTCGAGGCTGTTCTTGTCAATACGTATCTGACCGATAAGATAGGGATGCGTCTTGGTAAAGTCCTTGATTTCCTGTACTACTTCACCATTGAACTTCAAATAGACCAGATTGGGTTGCGCATTGCTGTAAATAGCCACGGATTTCTGGAAATGTCCCAATGCCTTGGCGTCAAAAGTCACATTTACTGTTCCTTTTGCCCCCGGAGCAATAGGCGTTTTTGTCCACTGGGCCACAGAGCAGGCGCAATCCGGCTCTACTTCTGTAAGCACTAAAGGCTGGTCACCCGTATTGGTGATGGTATATTGCACAGTCACGGGATGCTTCCATTCTATCTGGCCGAAACTGTACATCTCTGTATTCGAGGTAAAACGAGCTTGCGCTACAGCAGTCAATACCACACTTGCAAGCACATATAAGTTATCAATATCCGCTTCATCTATTTTTCTTAATATCAAGATTTCCTAATTCTGCCACTCTCATTCAATATTAGTCGGACAAAAATAGGTGTTTTTAGCGAGAGTACCTAAAATAGCGGAGCGCAATTTGTACAAATGCGCTCCGCTCCATACTCTATTGTTACTTTATTACAATTATCCCTCCCGCCGAATGCGAAGCATACTCCGGAGCATACGCACACTGTATCGTGGCCAGCCCCGTTTCGTATGTTCCGCCACGGGCTATGCGATAACTGTGCTCTAAGACATAAACGCCTTTGCCCAAATGGTCGAAGAAGAAATTGGTTGCGGCATCTTCCACTTCTGCATAATAACCGAGGCCATTACTCCAACGATAACCGGAAAGCGAGCCTATAGGTTCAAAGCAGGCACCCCGCTGGTCTTTCAACTGAACAAAATCCATAGTACGGTCCAAGCGGATAGTCAAACGGGCCACTATTTTATCACCGACGGATAATACGGTCCCTTCCGTAACCGGTTGCAAGGACTTGCTACCACCGGCCGATATACGCTCTACATAAAGTTTCTTCTCTACATTCAATTCACCCCCCTGCTGCTTTACATCAGATATGGGTGACAGATACTGGGCATAAACAGCTCCCCAGGCAATGCCTGCATCCCGTTTCTCTACGGTGACGGTTTTAGCTTTCAGCTCCGGACTTCCTTGAGCGAAGGTTTCCTTGACATAACCCAAACCCGGGATTATGGTCTTTGTAGGCGACAATGTTTCCAAAACTTTGTTACCTAACGTGATACGTACGTCTCCCCGACTTTCCAGCAGATTAGTACCTTGACAAAGCAATGCATAAACAGCATCAGCCGTTGCAACCGGAGAATTCCAACTGGTAGTCTGCTTCTGTTTCAGCAGCCAGAGTTTCATTTCCTCCACCAAAGCATCGTTGCCACCTGCCATACGCAGGGCTTCCATTACTTCCACATGGGCAGGGATGGGCAGCATACCCCAGTTATACGGATTTGCTTGGAAAGCAAAGTATGCACCCAGTTCATCCGTCTGTACCAGATGTTCCTTGAGGGAAGCGATGAATTCATTCGCCTCGCTGTACGCCCTACTGCTTTCAGGATGATGGCAGACTGCGCCTTGCTGCTCATGGTTCCATCTTTAAGATTGGCACCTACTTTTGATAGGAAATAGCGGTAAGCCGCTTGATTGTCTGCCGGCACTTGTTCGCCGCTAAGGGCTATCAGATACAGATATGTCATTGCCGATTCGGAGTTGGCAGTAATTCTGGCGCCATTTTTTTCGGCTTTACGGATATTGCGATACTCTTCCAAAGCCTGCCGATTCAAATAGCCGAAAGCTTTCTGCCGCATGGCGGCAACTTCTTCAGGCAGTTCATTTTTCGTCAGCAGAGGAAGACGAACAAGTAATTCTGTAATATAGCCAGTTATATAGCGGCTACCGGACATTCCCTTATACCAGCTCCATCCACCGTCTTCACCCTGCAATTCTTTCAATTTGGTAAAAGCGGAAAGATTGCGGTTATTCAGTTGGTTGATATCAAACAGCGTGGCAATACGTGCCTGCTGTTCGGCTTCAGTAGTAGCTTCCAGTACCCACGGAGACTCGCTGAGCAGGATATTCTTCACATCCTGATTCTTCTCCAACTGGCTGAGGAAGGTTTCTTTCGTGCCACCGGCAGCCTTCCAACTGTCAAATACAGTCTTAATGCGGGGCTGGCTGTTGGCAATGAAGCCTGCCAGACTATTGGCATACCAAGCTGTAGCCCAAGAAATGGCATTATCATTGGCAGGCAGGCTCAATGCCGGCAACGCTTGTACAGCATACCAAGCCGGATTCCCGGTAAATTCTACAGTCAGACGACGGTCTGTCGCTGTACGGCTATTACGGTTGAAAAGGCTGTCTAATGAGAACGTACGGGTCTCCTCGCCACGGATAGGCATAGCAAGCGTTTCCGTAATATACTCCTTATTACTTAATACGGGCAACAGATGCTGCTCGCCATCGCTAAACGTACCTCCATCGGCAACCATACGAATACCAAGCAAATCATAGCGGTCGGACACTTCGAAATGGAAGTTGACAGCAGTATTTCTTCCTGCTTCTACCAAGAATTTCTGACGTTGAGTAGCAATAACTTTCTCCGTCATAGGGTCGAACAGTGTGAATACTGCTGTTCCTTTCACCGCTTTACCCGTCAGATTGGCTATTGTTCCGGCTATCTGCGTTTTATCTCCAACGCGGACAAACCGAGGCATATTCGGAGTCAGCATAAACTCCTTGGCAGTTACAACGGAAGCATCCAACATCCCAGTCAGCATATCCTTAGTATGTGAGTAACCACGGAAATTCCAACGAGTCAAGCTCTGCGGCATCGTAAAAGAAAACGCAAGCTCCCCTTGTTCGTTTGTACGAAGTTGAGGATAAAAAAAGGCTGTTTCGGCAAAGTTGGTGCGAAGCCCCTCAATAGGTTGCAAGGCCTCGCCAACCGGTATCGTTTCCGATTCAAAAACAACATCTTCCACCGCGTCTTCCGCTACTTGTGCAGGAACATATTTCACTTCAACGGCATTCCCGGATTCTGCTTTGGAAGCAAGCATCGGCTGGTTGGCACCACGTATTCTAAGATTACCGGTCAAAGAGCTATTCCGGGTAGTCCATACCCCACAACACTTACTTCTTCCAAAAGCGCATTGTCTTCTACCATCACTATCCGCATCCTTCCATCCATATAAGGAGAACAGAAGTAGTCAAACGACCATACCGGAACCTTCCAAGCCTTCAACGGGAAATAAACGGAGAAGTAATTGCTATTATAACGGCTCGTACCACGGAATGCCCCATACAGATTATCCGGATAGAAAACCCGTAGTATCTGGTTACTCTTATAAATCTTATCCAGTGAAGCGTCGTACATCGTAGCCAACATCTCAGCCGCAGCAGGCATACCTTGAGGCGTCTTTATGACGAGCTTCCACTCTTCTTCCTGTCCGGGACGCAAACGGTCACGGAACACTTCCCATTTCATGTCGAGAGCACGTTCCGGCTCCCGCTTCTTCAGTTCAACCTGATGACTGTACATCTCGCCAGCTTTCACAAAACTGAAAAGAATGGTGATTCCCTTGCCATATGCTTCCTTATAAGGGAATTCCATACGAATAATAGTATCATTCAACTGCAACACACGGCTTTCAATGCGTTTTCTGTCACAAAAGACATCCATCAGCACATATGCATCCCGATAAGAAGTCCCCAAAAGAAAAGCGGCAGGTACTGTACATCAAATTCCTCATTTTCTTTATAATAAAAGAAATCTGTAAACGCAGCCGGACGCTTGTCACTCTTTGAAAAGAGCATGAAACTGTCACTGCCATATGCCCCATTATTCTCTTCACGTCCCAAACTATCACGTACAGAAAGTTTCAAGCGATAGTTACCTGAAGGAAGCTTGTTCCAAGCCGAAAAATCCTGGAGCCGATTGGCTGTGAAGGTACCCTCCAATACAACATCATCCAAGGGTTCAGAACCTGCAATATTCCTTGCCCCATTTTGTTCTGCAAATGGATAAAGGCAATAGGAACCTTCAATGTGCTGAGGAATATTCATTACATTATTCACTCCAAAAGTGAAAAGCATACTGTCTTCCTTACAAACATATTGAGGCAAGCGAATATCAAAGGAATAAGCCTTAGGACCTGCCAACAAGTTATACGAAGCGGATTGCGTTTCACCGGCCTCATCCGTCACCACCGCCTCCACATGATAAGTATACACACTCCCATACCCGTCTGTATCTACAGCCGGAGCTTCCAAAGTCAAGGGTATGGAAAAATCCCCGTTGGTATCCAATTGTATGGTGTCAGACAATAATGGTTTATCAGCATTGCTCCAATAACCAGGTCTCGGATTCCGGCGAGTCACCGTATATGCCAATGGCACATCCTGCACCATCATGCCATTGAAGGCCTTGACATTTCCTTTCAACACAACCTTGTCACCCAGCCGATAAGCTTCCGAAACCGGAGTGAAGGCAATCTCGAACGTAGGTCGCTTGTACTCCTCTACCCTAAAAGTGACGGTAGATTGAGTCTCTTTGGTTCGTATGCTGAACATGCCATTCAGGCAAGCTGCCGGAAGTACAAACTCCGTAGCAAAAGAGCCGAAATCATTGGTCCGCCCCTTCCTGGTGGCAAGTTCCTTGCGGTTGGCATCCAACAAGACAAGCTCATAATCAACTCCTTGTAGTACCTGGGCGCTATCACTATTCTGCTTGTAAGCTATCCCTTTTACATGAACGGTCTGCCCGGGACGATAAAGCGAACGGTCTGTCAGCAATGCCATCTGCCTCCAATCTGTATCCTTAATACCGTAATAAGGATGATTCATATAAACGTTCTGCGGCATCATGGCTGTGTCTCTGCCTTTACGCGCCACATAACTTCGGATTTCACTCTGCCAGGGTAATACAGCTTTCCCCCCGGCATCAGTCAGTACCTCTGCCATCACTTTTCTATTCTTCTCATCATAAGAAGAGTAGAAACTCACCTTGGCACCAGCAATCGGCTGTCCACTACGGGCATCCAATGTAGCCACTTCCATACGGTTGTCACCCAAATCCAATGTCAGCACCTTGAAGCGGTAGATACCAGAAATTTATCATCTGTACGGGCCGTTTCAGTATCAGGTACTATTTGAAGAATATAGACTCCCGTTTCCCGAGGAATCATGAACTTAAATACAGTGTCCGAGGCAAGATAAGGGACATCTTCAGGCAATTTATCCTTGCCTGGCAACGGCTTTAAGCCAAAATGCGTGGAAGAAAACTTCCGGGCATACTTTCTATAAGTATCTTTATTTATACCATGGTCCATCCAAGGTACTTCACTTAAAGTAGTGGTATATAAGTTGAGAGTGAAGCCCTCGACATTACGATAATGCAGCCTCATATTCACCGAATCGCCGGGATAACCGCTTTCATTCATAGTCAGAATGAGTTCAGGCTGTAAAATCTGTTCACGGATATTTTTCAACTCATTGATACGCTTATACGCAGGATAGCGCTTCAAGCCTTCTTCACAGACTTTTAGAGCCTCATCAGCGCGTTTCGGTTCCAAACGGCGCAGGTGGTTGGCTTTATGAATGTAAACCTCGGCACAAACCTCTCGTGAACCGTATTCCTTTATCAATTTATCCAAAACCTCAAGATATTCCCGATTAGCCTTTTCCTGACGCATTCGGAAAGTAGGATAAGGCTGCTGGCTGATACCACCGGTCAACTTCCAGTTCCAATAATCAAGACAACAGAGCAACATAGCATCTTCCGAACCGGCACGATGGCGATAAGCATTCATCATATCCAGATAAATCCTTTCGATACGGGTCTGTACCAAAGAATCCACGCTGAAACCATCCAGCTGCCGATAAGCATCAACAGCACGGCTTACCAATAGATGGTACATATCGTGCCCATAGAACCGGCTACCGTCTTCCAACACCACAAAAGGCACATATTGTTCTGCAGATGTATTGAGCAAGCGGATGGAATCCTGCAAGGATGCACGGTTACACCTATCTATTTTATCCACAAACTGGCTGATACTCCACTCACGGATATCTTCTGGAACCTCGTCAACAGTCAGTAAAGTACGTGACAGCAAGACACGGCGATTCTTCCGCATCAAGTCAGCATATTCATATGCCAACAAAGAATGTAGAATAGCCTTGTTCACCAGATTCCTCTCCGATTGTGCCCAAGATTCCATATATTTCAGACTGGAGTAAAGGCTGTCCGGAGTCAGCCCCTCTTGATAAGTCTCCCTACAAATGTAGGCTTTCAACATTTGCGGAGCATTCTGCTCTTGCCGACCTTTCCGATAGATTTCATCAGCCAGTTTTATCACTGTTTGAGGCAGGCTTTTCTTTTGAGCCTGCTCCACCTGCTTCCACAACTTATCGTACGTCTGCGCATACAATGCCGAAGCCCCAAATGTAACCAGCAGCAACAATATGCTACAAATTCTTTGAATTACTCTCATAATTATTCGTTTGTTAGTCTTTGTATTAATAACAAAGGAAGTGAATAAAGTTCAAACAAATGTACTTTTGGACATAAAAAATCTTATTCTACTCCTACAAAAAAACAAGGGATATGTTTTGCAAACATATCCCTTGTGCTATACTTAAATGTTAGTGTACTCACATTTGGAGGCTATAATATCTCATTGCCTCCATCCAATTCTTACCAGCTGCGGTAAGAATGTGCTTAAATGAATTTGCAATCTTCTTTTTCATAATCTTAAAAAATTAAACTAATACCTGAAAACTAAAATTCAATACTTCACGAAAGGGGGGGGAATGCTTAAAGCATTACGTAACCCCAAATGTTCTTATCGGCTTCGCGACATGCTTAAAAAAACTCTTTAACATTTTCATTTTGTTATCCTCCTAAAATCAATCTTGTTATCCTTAAAAAATCTACTAGTTTTCTATTGTTTTCATGTTTTACAACACAAAAATAGAGCCTTTGTTCAAGATAACAAGCAAAAAACAGATAGAAAACATGTTTTATAACATATTTCTTGACTTAGGTCAATTTTTAGGGAGAAAGTGCAAGGATATTGACATACCATTGTAATAAGTCTGGGACATTCTGGCAGAAAGAGGACAAACTGTCACAGACAAAAAAGGCAGGATACTTAATAAAGCACCCTGCCCCTATTCATTACATAAAGTATTCTCTACTTTTCAGGAGTCTGCTCCAATGTAGCCACCAAGAAATCATAGAACTTGGAAACAGTAGGAATTAACGCACGCTCGTCCGGTGAATGCGGAGAACGCAAAGTGGGACCGAAAGAAATCATATCGAGTCCTGGACAATTGGCACCAATAATACCGCATTCCAAACCTGCATGAATAACCTTCACGGCAGGTTCCACACCAAACTGCTGCTTATAGGACAGCTTCATGGCATGCAGTATAGGAGAATCCACATTAGGCTGCCATCCAGAATAGCCACCACTCAATTCCACCTTCATACCTGCCATAGCGAAACAAGCTGTCAGGCTGTCTGCCAGGAAATCCTTCATCGTATCGCAAGAACTACGCGCCAAAATACGAACTTCGGCCTTACCGTCTGCAATGATTACGATAGCCAAATTGGAGGAAGTTTCTACAGTATCGGGAACAGTAGGAATCATACGCATCACACCATTCTGGCAAGCCATCAACACGTTAATCATATTATCCTGGATTTCTGAAGGAACAACGGCAGTGGGTAGAGTTACCTCTTCTATACTCAGGGTAATACCACTTTCAATCGGAGCATATTCGTCATTCAGTTGTGCCTCGTATTCCTTCATATAATCTTCCAAACCGTCCATATCCTCAGGATTGAACACCAATACCGCATGTGCTTCGCGAGGGATAGCATTACGCATATTACCACCTTCAAAACTTGCCAGCTGGGAGTCAAACTCAATCAGCAAATCATGTACGATGCGTGCCAGCAATTTATTGGCATTACCGCGCCCTTCATTGATTTCCAAACCGGAGTGACCGCCATGCAAACCTTGCAGCGTAATCTTACGAGCAACGAAATCGGCCATAGGCGTCTCCTCCTTATATTCCAAAGTAGCAGTAATATCAAGACCACCGGCACAGCGATATAGAGTTCGCCTTCGTCCTCAGAATCAAGGTTCAGCAGAATTTCCCCTTGCATAGTTCCGGGTTTCAAACCGAATGCACCATACATTCCCGTTTCTTCATCCTTGGTTATCAGAGCTTCCAATGGGCCATGCTTCAAGTTATTATCTTCGAGCACCGCCATAATGGCAGCTACTCCCAAACCATTATCTGCTCCCAGCGTGGTTCCTTTGGCTTTCACCCAATCACCGTCAACATAGGTTTCAATGGGATCTGTTGTAAAATCGTGAATAGTATCGTTGTTCTTCTGAGGCACCATGTCCATATGCGCCTGAAGGATGATGCCTTTGCGGTTTTCCATACCCGGAGTGGCAGGCTTACGAATAATAACATTGCCGACCCCGTCGGCAAATGATTCCAACCCCAAGCCTTTTCCAAAATCAATAAGGAATTTGGTAATCTTCTCCATATGTCCTGACGGACGGGGAATCTGGGTCAGTGAATAAAAGTGCTTCCATACATTCTGTGGAGCTAACTGTAAGATTGTACTCATAATTCTAAAAAGTTAGTTTTCGCAAATATAACGGTTTATTCTCGGAAAGTACAATAAACCGGGATTTTTCTAAAGTACTAAATCATCAGCTATCTTAAACATGGCTTTTACATCTTCACATATTGCGATAGCACATCTGCACCTAATATAGCTACCATATTTAGGAATTTCTCCCACTTCTATATCCAAGCAACAATATCGTTTAAAGAAACCAATCTTCCAACAACCTTTAGGTTCAGTACTTATAAGGAAGTACTGAAGTACTTGCAAAGAAGTATTACAGTACTTTTAAAGGAGTACTCTCTATAAGTACTGTCTCTGTCCTCTAACACAAGAAGTGACAATATAGGAACCCACCACAAGAAACGTCTATTTCTTTGCCCTATTCGCCAACGCCAGGTGCAACGACCCGTAGATGCCCAACACTATCACCAGCAACGTCTGTATGCCATGCACTATCAGAGCAAATATACCCGCATCCGTAGCATTTACCCCATAAAGCATCATCATAGTGATGACAGCAAAGTGCCAGGTCCTGCCCCGTTGGGCGTGGGAACAATGACTGCAAACGTTCCGCCGACAAACATCACCAGTCCGGCAAGGAAACTAAGGTGCTCCGTAAACTGGAAGCAATAGAAAGTTATATAGAATGATAGAAATAGCATAGCCAAATAAGTAAAGTGTAAAGAACAAACAAAGGCACATTCTTCACATTCTTAAGTGACATCACACCTTCCCATATATTCAAGACTACTCCCTTTACCTTTTCAAAAAAGAGAGCATACGCAACAGAAAATAGAGAAGTACCAAAACACCAATAATAGAAAAAAGAGCCACATAAAACCAAGGGGAAGTCACAAGATGCACCAGCGAAGGAATCTTGGTGCCCGTCTCCTCGAAAAAACGGAAAAAGACAGGCATCTGCGCCAAAAAAGTAATCCCCGTAATCAGCAGAATGCAAAGCGTATCTACCAACCGCTCCGTCACCACCGTCCCCAGGGACTTTGCAAAGGAAACATTATCATATTTGGCAAGTACTCCACAACGCGAAACCTCTCCCACACGGGGCAGTACCAGATTGGTGGCATAAGATACAAAAATGGCATCAACGCAATCGCTTGTTTTGGGATGAGCATCCAGCGGCTCCAAAGTCTGCTTCCAACGCCAGCCTCGTAACACATGGCTCATCACACCGAAGAACAAGGACAACAACATCCACCACCAGTTCGTCTGATGAAGGAGAACTTCTTCTGCCTTTGAAAAGTCAAAATCACGATATACCCAATAGAGGATAAAACCACCCAATAAAATGGGTAAGATGATTTTCAACGTCTTTTTTAGCAGCTTATTCATACGATATTCCCAAATTCTTCATTCTTCATTCTTCATTCTTCATTGAAAAGAACTACCTTTGCTCCGTGTAAAGATAGGTTGTTGTTCACACTACAGCCTACGTTTACGGAGCAAAAGTAATGATTTAGTTGATACATGAGAGTAGTTAAACCTAAAAAGTTTCTCGGGCAACACTTCCTGAAAGACCTGAAAGTGGCACAAGACATCGCCGACACGGTAGATGTCTGTCCCGAAATTCCCATCCTCGAAGTTGGTCCGGGAATGGGAGTACTGACCCAGTTTCTTCTGCCCAAAGAGCGCAACGTCAAAGTAGTAGAACTGGACTACGAGTCAGTGGCCTACCTACGGGAAGCCTATCCGCAACTGGAAGACAACATTATTGAGGACGACTTCCTCAAAATGAACCTGCAACGGTTGTTTGGCGGGCAACCTTTTGTGCTGACGGGAAACTATCCTTATAATATCTCCAGCCAGATATTCTTCAAAATGCTGGAATATAAGGATCTGATTCCCTGCTGTACGGGTATGATACAAAAGGAAGTAGCCGAGCGCATAGCCGCCGGGCCGGGCAGCAAGACATACGGAATCCTAAGTGTACTGATACAAGCATGGTACAAAGTGGAGTACTTGTTTACGGTACACGAACATGTCTTCAACCCGCCCCCAAAAGTTAAAAGTGCCGTCATCTGCATGATGCGCAATGAAACGCACGATTTAGGCTGCGACGAGAAATTGTTCAAGCAAGTAGTGAAAACCACGTTCAACCAACGACGCAAGACTCTGCGGAACTCCATAAAACCGATACTCGGCAAAGACTGTCCACTGACGGAGGACGTATTATTTAATAAACGCCCGGAACAACTGTCCGTACAGGAATTTATTCAGCTGACCAACCAAGTGGAACAGGCATTGAGAACGATTAATGATTAATGGCTAGTGATTAAACACGAACAATCATGGAAATAGACGAAGAATACATAGACAAAGTCAAAAGCCTGATAGAACAGAAAGACGCGGAAAACGTCAAAACACTTTTGACCGATCTTCACCCGGCGGATATTGCAGAACTGTGCAATGACCTCGGCTTGGAGGAAGCCCGCTTCGTTTACCGCCTCCTTGACAACGAAACGGCAGCGGACGTACTGGTTGAAATGGACGAAGACATCCGGAAAGAATTCCTGGAACTTCTTCCTTCGGAGACCATTGCCAAGCGTTTCGTGGATTATATGGACACGGACGATGCCGTAGACCTGATGCGCGAACTTGATGAAGACAAGCAGGAGGAAGTACTTTCGCACATCGAAGATATAGAACAAGCCGGTGACATCGTTGACCTGCTGAAATATGATGAAGACACTGCCGGTGGTTTGATGGGTACGGAAATGGTGACTGTCAATGAAAACTGGAGTATGCCGGAGTGCCTGAAGGAAATGCGCCTGCAAGCTGAAAAGCTGGATGAAATTTACTACGTATACGTCATCGACGACGAAGACCGTCTGCAAGGGGTATTCCCATTGAAGAAAATGATAACTTCCCCTTCTGTCTCCAAGGTAAAGCATGTGATGCGGAAAGATCCTATCTCCGTCCATGTAGATACTCCCATTGACGAAGTGGTACAAATCATCGAAAAGTATGACTTGGTGGCAGCTCCTGTTGTAGACAGTATCGGACGTCTGGTAGGCCAGATTACCGTAGACGACGTCATGGACGAAGTCCGCGAACAGTCGGAACGTGATTACCAGTTGGCATCCGGTTTGTCCCAAGATGTAGAAACGGACGATAATGTCATGCGCCAAACTTCCGCCCGTCTTCCATGGTTACTTATCGGTATGCTAGGCGGTATAGGCAACTCCATGATATTGGGTAACTTCGACACGACTTTCGCCGCCCATCCGGAAATGGCCCTTTATATTCCGTTGATTGGCGGTACGGGGGGAAACGTGGGAACCAGTCGTCTGCCATCATCGTACAAGGCCTTGCCAACAGCTCACTGGATGCCAAAGACACCTTCAAGCAGGTAGCCAAGGAAGCAGTAGTGGCGGTCATCAATGCCACCATCATTTCCCTGCTGGTATACATCTATAATTTTATCCGGTTCGGAGCTACGGCTACGGTCACTTATTCCGTCTCCATCAGCCTCTTGCAGTCGTCATGTTCGCCTCTATTTTCGGAACGCTGGTCCCCATGACTTTAGAGAAGCTGAAGGTTGACCCGGCCATTGCCACCGGCCCGTTTATCTCCATCACCAATGACATTATAGGCATGATGCTGTACATGGGTATCACTGTCTTACTGTCATAAAAACAAGAAAATAGAAAAAATCAAGGCAAATTGTATGAAGTAATCATTTTATTTCATTAATTTGTAGCCTAATGTAACCCGAACGGGAGGAACCCGTTTCTAAAAAAGTAAATACAATGACGGACACTCATGACACTAATCTCCCCGAAAAGCCGGTGGAATTAGAAGAAGAAAAGAAGACAGCAGAGGTTTCTGAACCGGCAACAACAGAAACTCCCGCTGAAGAAATCGTTTCGGAAAAGCCGGTAGAGCCAGTTCAGAAGCTCACGAAAGAGGAAATACTTGCCAAACTCAAAGAGGTGGTTGCAGACGTGGAGAACGTGGCAAAACCTGAAATAGACGGTTTGAAGCAATCTTTCTACAAGCTGCACAATGCTGAGCAGGATGCGGCCAGAAAACTGTTCATTGAAAACGGAGGCGCCGCGGAGAACTTTGTTCCACAAACAGACTGTGTGGAGGAAGAGTTCAAGAATATCATGTCCGTCATCAAAGAAAAAAGAAGTGCACTCACAGCCGAACTGGAGAAGCAAAAGGAAATGAACCTGCAGGTAAAGCTTTCCATCATCGAAGAGCTGAAGGAGCTGGTTGAATCTCCAGATGACGCCAACAAGAGCTATACGGAGTTCAAGAAACTACAGCAGCAATGGAACGAAGTTAAACTCGTTCCGCAAGCTAAGGTCAACGAGCTTTGGAAAAACTACCAATTGTATGTTGAGAAATTCTATGACCTTCTGAAACTGAACAATGAATTCCGCGAATACGATTTCAAGAAGAATTTGGAAATCAAGACACATCTCTGTGAAGCTGCCGAAAAGCTGGCGGATGAAGCGGATGTAGTTTCAGCTTTCCATCAGTTACAGAAGCTACATCAAGAATTTCGTGATACAGGGCCGGTAGCCAAGGAACTACGCGACGAAATCTGGGCACGTTTCAAAGCTGCCTCTACAACCGTAAACCGACGTCACCAGCAACATTTCGAAGCGTTGAAGGAAGTGGAACAACACAATCTTGACCAAAAGACCGTAATTTGCGAAATCATAGAAGCCATCGACTACAAAGAACTGACAAACTTTGCTTCTTGGGAGAGCAAAACGCAAGAAGTCATCGCACTTCAAAACAAATGGAAGACCATCGGTTTCGCTCCGCAAAAAATGAACGTGAAGATTTTCGAACGTTTCCGCAAAGCGTGCGACGAGTTCTTCCGTAAAAAGGGAGAGTTCTTCAAGACCCTGAAGGAAGGTATGAACGAAAACCTGGAAAAGAAGCGTGCCTTGTGCGAAAAAGCAGAAGCTCTTAAGGACAGTACCGACTGGAAAGTAACTGCCGATGAACTGACCAAACTTCAGAAAGAATGGAAAACCATCGGTCCGGTAGCAAAGAAATATTCGGATGCCGTATGGAAACGTTTCATCTCCGCTTGTGACTACTTCTTCGAACAAAAGAACAAAGCCACTTCTTCACAGCGCAGCGTAGAGCAGGAAAATCTGGAAAAGAAAAAAAACATCATCGAGAAACTGAATGCTATCGATGACCAAATGGATACGGAGGAAGCTACCCAACTGGTACGCGACCTCATGAAAGAATGGAACGGCGTAGGACATGTACCTTTCAAAGAGAAAGACCGAATCTATAAGCAATACCATAGTCAGATAGACAAATTGTTTGAACGCTTCAACATCAGTGCCTCCAACAAGAAGCTAAGCAATTTCAAGTCGACTATCAGCTCCATTCAGGAAGGTAGTCCACAAGCCCTTTACCGGAACGTGAGAAGCTGGTACGTGCCTTCGACAATATGAAGAACGAGCTCCAGACATATGAAAACAATCTCGGCTTCCTGACCACTTCTTCCAAGAAGGGAAATAGTCTGCTGACAGAAATCAACCGCAAGGTGGAAAAGCTGAAAGCAGACATCGAGCTTGTGAAAGAAAAGATAAAAGTGGTGGACGAGAACATCAAAAACCAAGGATAACGTAACAAGATAAGACTTAATAAAAAAGGAACCCGCCCCTACAGCTATGCAGCCGTGGGGGCGGGCCTACTTTTATACCCCTTATCAATGATGGAACAGACGGATACCCGTGAACGACATGGCAATGCCATATTTATCGCAAGTTTCAATCACATGGTCATCGCGTACAGAACCACCCGCTTGGGCAATGTAATCTACTCCACTCTTATGGGCACGCTCAATATTGTCTCCAAAAGGGAAGAATGCATCCGAACCCAAAGAAACACCTTTCAATGTATCCAACCAAGCCCGTTTTTCTTCACGGGTCAGCACTTCAGGTTTCTCCGTAAAGAACTGCTGCCAAACACCGTTAGCCAGCACATCGTCATGGTCTTCACTGATATAGACATCAATCGTATTATCACGGTCGGCACGGCGGATTTTCTCTACCCATGGCAAATTCAACACCTTCGGATGCTGCGTAAATGCCAAATGTCGGCCTTGTTGCCCGCCAAGCGAGTACAGTGGATACGGCTCTGCTGGCCGGCACCAATACCGATAGCCTGACCGTCCTTCACATAGCATACAGAATTCGACTGCGTATATTTCAAAGTGATAAGGGCTATCATCAAATCACGTTTCGCTGCTTCCGGGAAATTCTTATTCCGAGTAGGAATATTCGCAAAGAGTTCATCTCCATTCAGCTTTATCTCATTACGTCCCTGCTCAAACGTGATACCAAAGACATCCTTATGTTCAATCGGGGCAGGCTTATAGCCGGGACTTATCTGAATCACATTGTAAGTTCCTTTACGCTTTTCCCTCAAGATAGCCAGTGCTTCGTCCGTATACCCCGGAGCAATAACGCCATCCGAGACCTCGCGGTTAATAAAACGTGCAGTAGCCTCGTCGCACACATCACTCAAAGCGATAAAGTCACCATAGGAAGACATACGGTCGGCACCGCGGGCACGCACATATGCGCAAGCAAGCGGAGAGAGCGGAAGATTATCCACAAAATAAATCTTCTTCATTGTCTCGTTGAGTTCCAAGCCGATGGCGGCACCCGCCGGACTGACGTGTTTGAATGAAGTTGCAGCAGGCATACCGGTCGCCTCTTTCAGTTCCTTTACCAACTGCCATCCATTCAAGGCATCCATAAAATTAATATACCCCGACGTCCATTCAAAACCTCAATAGGTAACTCCCCCTCCTGCATGAAAATGCGAGCCGGCTTCTGGTTAGGGTTACAGCCGTACTTCAGTGCTAATTCTTTTGCCATAAAATTCTGCTTTAATGTTGAAATGCTACAAATTTACAGAATATTTCCGGCTTACAGAAGCCTTGTCACTGAATTTGCCACCGAATGCCTACACTGAAATTTTCGTACATGGTCGAAAAGCAACAAAAAACCACTAAAACTTGCGATTTTAGTGGTTTTTTGACTTAAATAAGGTAAGTTCGTTGGGCTACCTGGATTCGAACCAGGAATGACAGGACCAGAATCTGTAGTGTTACCATTACACCATAGCCCAATTGTTATTATTTCCGTTTTGCGGTTGCAAAGATACAAAGATTTCTATAAAATCAAAACAAAAACGTAGTATTTTTTTCGCAAAAAACTGATAAGATACCGTAATCCAAAGGATTATATAACTAAAAAAAATCAAAAATTGAAAGAGTTTTCCTCTTTTGCGTGTTTGATATGAGAAATCAACGTATATTTGTCAACTGTTTTAATATAATAATGTATAATGAACGAAACGAAGAAACTGATTCAACAGATAACAGAAGGTATTCAAGATAAAAAAGGAAAAAAATCGTCATCGCAGATCTGACAAAAATCGACGATACAATATGCAATTATTTCGTCATCTGCCAAGGAAACTCTCCCAGCCAAGTGACAGCCATTGTAGAATCCATCAGGGACTTCACACGCAAGGGTGCCGATACCAAGCCCTTTGCCGTAGACGGGCTGCGCAATGCCGAATGGGTAGCTATGGACTACTCGGACATATTGGTGCATGTCTTCCTGCCTGAAACAAGGGAATTCTACAATCTGGAGCACCTATGGCAAGACGACCAAATTAACTCAAATTCCTGACCATCGATTAATCAAAACGTATGGACAATAATACCAACAAGAAACCAATAAAGTGAATATGCCCAAGTTCAACCTGAACTGGCTGTATATGATTATAGCGATGATGTTGCTGGGGTTGTACCTGACCAATGAAAGTGGTACGGCAACTAAAAACATCTCTTATGATGAATTCCAGCAATATGTACGAGACGGTTATATAAGCAAAGTCATCGGCTACGACGACAATTCCGTCGAAGCATACGTCAAACCCCAGCACGTAGGAAACGTATTTCGTCAGGACTCCAGCCGCGTAGGCAAGAATCCGCTTATTACGACCGAGGCCCCCTCACGCGAGAGCCTAGGTAATTTCCTGCAAAAGGAAAGAGACGACGCCCACTTTGACGGCTCCATTAACTACGAAAAAAAGCGGAACTACTTCGGTGCCATTTTGTGGCAGATTCTCCCCTTTGCATTCCTTATCGGTTTCTGGATTTTCATGTCCCGCCGCATGAGCGGTGGTGGAGGCATGGGCGGAGGTGGAGGCATCTTCAGCGTAGGAAAGTCCAAGGCCCAATTGTTTGAAAAAGGTTCCCCCATCAAGATTACATTCAAGGATGTGGCAGGACTTGCTGAAGCCAAGCAAGAGGTAGAAGAAATTGTCGAGTTCTTGAAAGAGCCCCAGAAATATACCGATTTGGGAGGTAAGATACCCAAGGGCGCCTTGCTGGTAGGCCCTCCGGGAACCGGAAAGACCCTGCTTGCAAAGGCCGTGGCCGGAGAAGCCAACGTACCTTTCTTCTCTTTGGCAGGTTCCGACTTTGTGGAAATGTTTGTCGGCGTGGGAGCTTCCCGTGTCCGCGATTTGTTCCGCCAAGCAAAGGAAAAAGCACCTTGTATCGTGTTCATCGACGAGATTGACGCTGTAGGGCGTGCCCGTGCCAAAGCAGCCGCTATGGGTGGCAACGACGAGCGCGAGAACACATTGAACCAGTTACTGACCGAGATGGACGGTTTCGGCTCCAACAGTGGTGTTATCATCTTAGCCGCCACCAACCGTGTGGATGTTTTGGATAAGGCATTGCTGCGCGCCGGACGTTTTGACCGCCAGATACATGTAGACCTACCCGACCTTAATGAGCGTAAGGAAGTATTCGGTGTACACCTGCGCCCCATCAAGATAGACAATAGTGTGGATGTAGACCTTCTGGCACGCCAGACTCCCGGATTCTCGGGGGCAGACATTGCCAATGTATGTAACGAAGCAGCTTTGATAGCCGCCCGCCACGGCAAAAAGTTTGTCGGAAAGCAAGACTTCCTGGACGCTGTAGACCGCATTGTGGGTGGGTTGGAAAAGAAAACCAAAATCACTACCGAGGCCGAACGCCGTTCCATTGCCATACACGAAGCCGGCCATGCCAGTATCTCCTGGTTACTGGAATACGCCAATCCACTGATTAAAGTAACCATTGTACCCCGTGGACGCGCTTTGGGCGCGGTTGGTATCTGCCGGAAGAACGGCAAATCACCACCAAGGAACAGATGCTCGATGAGATGTGTGCCACCTTGGGAGGACGTGCTGCCGAAGACCTATTCTTAGGTAGAATATCCACCGGAGCCATGAATGACTTGGAACGCGTGACCAAGCAGGCGTACGGTATGATTGCCTATCTGGGTATGAGCGAAAAACTCCCCAACCTCTGTTACTATAATAATGAGGAATATTCCTTCAACCGCCCGTATAGCGAAAAGACTGCGGAACTGATTGACGAAGAAGTGAAGCAGATGGTCAACGAACAGTACGAACGTGCCAAGAAAATATTGTCCGAAAACCAAGAAGGGCACAACCGGCTGGCACAACTGCTGATTGACAAAGAAGTAATCTTTGCCGAAGACGTTGAACACATCTTTGGGAAACGTCCATGGGCTTCCCGCTCGGAGGAAATCAGTGCAAACAAGACTGCTGCCGAGCTGAAAAAAGCGGAGCAAGAAGAAGAGCAAAAAGCCATAGAAGCAGAAAAGGAAGTCAAGGAAGAAGAAGAAAAGCATGAAAAATAACTTTATCCAACGTGCCGTTACCGGCGTGTTATTCGTCATAGTATTGGTGGGCTGTATTATTTACAGCCCCCTTTCGTTCGGTATACTGTTCACCATTATCAGCGCACTGAGCGTACATGAGTTTGCCCAATTAGTCAGCAAAAGCGGCGAAGTAAGCATTAACAAGACCATCACTGCATTGGGGGAGCCTACCTTTTCCTTGCATTAATGAGTTTCTGTACCCAGCAGTCTGTAGGAGCACGGGTATTCCTTCCTTATTTGGGACTATTGCTCTACATGATGATTACGGAACTTTACCTCAAGAAAAAGAATCCGACGGGTAACTGGGCCTACTCCATGCTAAGCCAATTGTACGTGGCACTCCCCTTTGCCCTGCTGAACGTACTTGCTTTTCAGAATTCCCCGGAAACGGGCAGTGTGACCTACAACCCTATTCTACCGCTTTCCATTTTCGTATTTATCTGGTTGAGCGATACAGGTGCCTATTGCGTAGGTTCGCTGATAGGCAAACACCGTCTGTTCGAACGCATCTCACCTAAAAAATCCTGGGAGGGCAGCATCGGCGGCGGAATATTCTCCATCGCTTCCTCTCTTGGCTTTGCACATTTCTTTCCTTTTATGCCAGGATGGCAATGGGTAGGTCTGGCAATCGTTGTCGTCATTTTCGGCACTTGGGGCGATCTGACCGAATCACTCATGAAACGCCAATTGGGCATCAAGGATTCCGGTAACATTCTGCCGGGGCATGGAGGGATGCTCGACCGTTTCGACAGTGCACTGATGGCAATTCCTGCAGCAGTTGTTTATCTATATGCCTTGACGATGTTCTAACGACGACTCACATGACCAAACTTACATAAAACAAATATAAAAAGAGCACCCGGGCAAGATGAATAACATCAAAATCCCGGGTGCTCTTTCTAACTATATACTCTCGCAAACTCTTTCTTACTTCAACTGCATATTGGACAAATCCACATTAGTAGTCAGCTTTTCATTACTCCCCGCAGTTTTCAAATCAAAGGTTACTTCCACCTCTCCATTCTCTTCTGAATTGAGTTTCAACTTGATGCCTTTGGTTTCAGAAGGGATGTCCAGACTGTTCAAGTTATAGGAGACAGCACCAGGACTACGACGTCCCGTCAAGTCATCATAGTCGTTATAGCGGAGTTCCAAATGGACATATCCATCTTCGCCATACAAAGCATCATCTTCTTGCGGACGCACCAGGCTGATGCGGTGTTTATTATCAGTCGAAGATGGCAGGTTCTGCATGAAAAAAATGTTCATATAGCCACCACTGATGGTAATATCACCTTTATATATAAGCACGGGGTCATTACCGAATTCCTCTTCGGTTTCGGGAATCAGCATCTCCACCTCTTTCGTCAAGACGTTCTGCAGACGCAGCAGCTTCACAGCATGGTCATATCCTGCATAGTTGTCCCACAAAGGATTGAACACGGTAATCACACGCTGCCCATCCACAGCATCATACCACCCAATGTCCGTATTTACCGGCCAGAGTGTCCCCCAGACATCGCAGTTTAAATAAAAGGCATTTCCCGTAACACGCACAGTAGCCCACAAAGGCGGGGTAAAATTACCCAAAGAATATCCGTCGTTATCATCACATGATTGCAAAGCGGGCATCACTGCCAAACATATTGCCATAAATAACCAATGTAGCTTTTTCATAATCAAAGTTCTTTTCATTTGTTTCTGTATAGAAAATACAAAAGCCGGGCATTTACTGCACCGGCTTTCCCCATTTTAACAAATTCTTAATTTTTCGACTATTCCTCCCTGCTCCTCCTCAACAATGCCACCATCTTGCGAGCAGCATGTTTGGGTGCCCCTGCCTCTCCCAGACGGGATGCCATATACTCATATCCCTCGAGCATCTGACGGCGGTATTCCTTATCGTACAAAATGCGGTTCAGCTCCGAGCGTACCTGCTCTACCGTCATGGTATCTGCAACCAGCTCTTTCACCACCTCCCGGTTGGCTATGAGATTGACCAGGGAAATGTACTTCACTTTCAGTACATGCCGTTTCAGGAAAGCGATAACCTTCCCTATCGGAGTATGGTAGCACACCGCTTGCGGCACACGAAACAGAGCTGTTTCCAGCGTTGCCGTCCCCGAAGTGACCAGTGCAGCCTCTGCCTGCCTCAACAAAGGGAATGTCTTGTTGAAGATAATCTTCACGTCCGCCCCACCCACATAACGTTTGTAATACTCGGGGGAAATACCCGGAGCACCGGCCAGCACCAGTTGATAATCGGGAAAAGAAGCTGCCGCACGAAGCATGTCGGCAGATTGTCCTTGATTTCCTGCTTGCGGCTACCAGCCAGCAGAGCAATAACGGGTTTGGCCGAAAGTCCGTTTGCCCGGACAAAGTCGTCGAATGTCTCTGAGCTGGAAGCAAGAAAAGCCGTCACTTCATCCACTGTCGGATTGCCGACATAATGTATCGGATACCCGTGCTTCCCTTCAAAAAATTCCACCTCGAACGGTAGGATGGAGAACAGCTCATCCACATCCCGTTTAATATTCTTGATGCGGTATTCCTTCCATGCCCAAATCTTGGGAGAAATATAATAAAAGACAGGAATCCTTGTGTTGGCATGGACAAACTTGGCTATATCCAGATTAAAGCCCGGATAGTCCACCAAAATCAGCACATCCGGCTGCCACGCAACAATATCCTCCTTGCAGCGCTTCATATTGGCAAAGATGGTGCGCAGATGCAGCAATACGGGAATGAACCCATATACGCCAACTCTTTGTAATGCTTCACCATCACACCGCCCACTGCAGCCATGAGTCGCCTCCGAAGAAACGGAACTCCGCTTGCGAGTCCTCCTCCTTCAATGCAGCCATCAGATAGGAGGCATGCAGGTCGCCAGAAGCTTCACCGACAATCAAGTAATACTTCATATCAATTGATAATTGTCAATTAATTCAGAACCATGCTTTCAGTTCATCAATCAAGCCGTATGCCGTTGCATCCACCGTGGTCGGGGTGATTGCCACATAACCGTTATCAAGCGCCCAATGGTCATTCTTCTCATTTTCGGCATCGTTGTTCTCAAACTCGCCGGTCAGCCAGTAGTAATGGGCATCTCCTCTATGGGCAAAGTTTTCCCATTCATTGGTCCATTGCCCCTTGGTTTGTTCGCAAATCTTCACACCCTTCAATTCTTTGGTATCGGGGAAGTTGACATTGAGGCATGTCAACGGAGGGAGCCTTTCTCCAATACCAGCCGGGCTATCTCGCGGATGTAAGGACCTGCAGGTTCAAAATCAGCGTTCGGCTCATGGTTGCAAAGGGAGAATCCGATGGAAGGCACTCCTTTCAGGCATCCCTCTATCACAACGCCCATCGTACCGGAATAATGCAGGTTTACAGAAGAATTGTCGCCGTGGTTGATGCCGCCTACCACCAAGTCGGGCTTGCGGTCGAGCACCGTATGAAAAGCCAGCTTCACACAGTCGGTCGGCGTACCGGAACACTTGTATACCGTCAGCCCAACATCCTTACGGACCAGCTGGTAGTGGATAGGTTCCGTTACTGTCAGCGCACACGCACTTCCAGAGCGGGGTGCATCCGGCGCCATTACCACAATCTCGCCCAGCGGACGGAGGAATTTGATTAACTCGCTAATACCTTTCGCAATGATGCCGTCATCATTGGAAATCAATATCAAAGGTCTCTGATTTTCCATAACTTTCTTTTTTATTATCGTGCAAAAGTAGCTAAAAAGGCTTTAAACAGAATACTACAAAGATAATAATTCTTTTGTATTCAAAGATATTTTCAGAAAAGGCTAACTTTGTACCGACAATAATTGGAATATAATCATTCATAAAATCCATGCTATAATGAACACTTTTTGCCATTCGACCATTGCTGCACGTATCCAGACAGCCGCCGCAATTATTCTGTTTCTAACAACCCTGACAAGCTGTGGCAGGAGCAGTTCTCCCGAGCCACTTGACCAATGGAATGACGGGACATCTACGCTTCACACGGCAGACCCGGTCATTGCAGAAGGCCGGAAGCTCTTCAACGACAAAGAATACCAAAATTTCCGACTCACCGGAGAAGCCCTCACACAACCCGGCTCCGAAGCAGGCCTCCTCTTTCATACGGACGGCGAGTCCGGTTATGAAGTGATATTCCGTAACGGAGACATCGACGGCACACGCAAGAGCGCTCACTCGCCTCGGTGCGCAACCTCTATCGCTCACTCGCAAAAGATGGAGAATGGTTTGACTTCGAGATAACCGTACGCGGACAAAACATCATTGTCTGCATTAACGGAACCGAAGTTGTTTGCTATACCGAACCCGGACACCCATATCGCACAGAGGAGCACGCCCGGCAACTGCTGAGTCAAGGTTCCATTGCCCTGCAAGGCATACACGGCGAAGTGTCATTCCGGAATCTCGCCATCGAACGGCTTGCCGAGGAAGCACGCAACGAAGCCGACACGCTTGCTCCGGTAGACGAGCGCACGGATGAGATAATCAGGCTACAGCAGCACGATTTCCCAGTTATAGACTATCACGTTCACTTGAAAGGAGGGCTGACGAAGGAAATGGCACACGCCATGTCCATGAATTACGGTATCAACTATGGTGTCGCCCCCAATGCCGGAGAAGGAGGCGTAGGACGTATGCTGGCCGATGACAAAGAAGTGTACGACTATTTTAATGAAGTAAAAGGGATGCCATTCCTGTGCGGTGTACAAGGTGAGGGACGCAAATGGACGGCAACTTTCTCGCAGGAAGCCTTGGGGATTTTCGATTACCTGTTTACCGACGCCATGACCATCATAGACCACAAGGGACGTAATTCGCGCATCTACCGGGCCGAAGAAGCACTCTTTGATGACATTACGCTTGAACAGTATATGGACCACCTTGTCGACCAAACAGTCCTGATTCTGACCAACGAGCCTGCCGACATTTATGCCAACCTACCTTCTTGCCCGATACTATGGCGCATGATTACGACAAGTACTGGACGGACGGACGCATTGAACGCGTATTGGATGTATTGCAACAACATGGAATCGCTCTGGAAATCAATGCACGCTACCGGATTCCCAGTTTCGAGATTATCCGTCGCGCCAAAGCACGTGGAATCAAATTCACATTCGGTACAAACAATGTCGATGCCGACTTCGGACGACTGGAATACTGCGCCGAAGCCATCAAGCAATGCGGCCTCACAGCCGACGATATATGGTTCCCGTCGATGAGCACACGCCGCTCCCGCCCCATTGTCATATACAACCGATTCGAGTAGCAGGGAACAACCGCTGTCATCTTCACCAACAGAAACGATACACCTATGGACATTCTTCTCATCATCTTGGGCATCCTCTGCCTGATTGTCGGATTGGCAGGCTGCATCCTGCCTATGATTCCGGGACCGCCCGTAGCCTATGCAGGCTTGTTGCTTCTACATTTCACGGACAAGGCGCAGTTTTCCACCACGCAGTTACTTTTATGGCTGGCAGCAGTCGTCCTTGTACAGATACTGGATTATTTCGTCCCGATGCTGGGCAGCAAATACAGCGGAGGCAGTCGGTGGGGAACGCGCGGCTGCCTCATAGGCACCATCGTAGGGTTGTTCTTCATGCCTTGGGGCATCATCCTCGGCCCCTTTCTCGGAGCCTTTGCCGGCGACTGATGGGAGGCAGCAAGACAGACCAGGCCTTGAAATCGGGGCTGGGCTCGCTGCTTGGATTCTTGCTGGGCACAGTAGTGAAATGTGTGATGTGTGCGTACTTCTGCTGGGAGTTCGTCAAAGCCTTGGTCTGACACCAGCTCCTCTCCTTCTGCCCGGGAACAACTTATCCCCCGACCATCTTCCACACGGTAGTCCATCTGCATGAGATGTACATCTCGAGCAACATGAGATGCACGTTTCAAACAACACGAGATGTACATCTCATGCAAGTAGAGAGAATAGTCCAAGCCAATGTCTTCCATTGGTTTACAAATCTTAATCTTCTGCAAGCGAGACAAAAAATCAGCTTCATTTCAAGATAAATACGTATATTTGCCCACTAAACAGAGAAAGAACGCTTTACGCGCAATTTACAAGAAGAAAAACAGCGGTAAACGTCTGTGAGTTATTAACAAAACAGCCGACTTATCAACCGTTTTTGCAATCTTTCTCCAAATTTGTAGGCGCTATCCGGAATTATCACTTATTTCGCTGCCAATAAATATTGAGATTATGGGAAAAATAATTGCTATGGCTAACCAAAAGGGTGGTGTAGGCAAGACTACGACGACAATCAACCTCGCAGCCTCACTCGCCACGCTTGAAAAGAAAGTGCTCGTTGTAGATGCCGACCCGCAGGCCAATGCCTCCTCAGGATTGGGTGTGGACATCAAGCAGTCGGAATGTACTATCTACGAGTGCATTATTGACCGTGCAGACGTACGCGAGGCCCTTCATGACACGGAGATAGACACACTGAAGGTAATCTCCTCCCACATCAATCTGGTAGGTGCCGAAATAGAGATGCTCAATCTGAAAAACCGCGAAAAGATACTGAAAGAAGTACTCGCTCCGCTGAAGAATGAGTTTGATTATATCTTGATAGACTGTTCCCCGTCTTTGGGTCTGATTACGGTCAACGCACTGACTGCCGCCGATTCGGTAATCATCCCCGTACAAGCGGAATATTTTGCACTGGAAGGCATCAGCAAATTGCTGAATACCATTAAAATCATCAAGTCCAAGCTGAACCCTGCCCTCGAAATCGAAGGCTTCCTGCTGACGATGTACGACTCGCGTCTGCGCCAGGCCAACCAGATTTACGATGAAGTGAAACGCCACTTCCAGGAATTGGTATTCAACACCGTCATCCAGCGCAATGTGAAACTGAGCGAAGCTCCCAGCTACGGCCTGCCCACCATTCTCTATGACGCAGACTCAACCGGAGCCAAAAACCACATGGCACTTGCCAAGGAATTGATAAGCAGAAACGAAAAGAAGTGATTATAGTGGTTAGTGATTAATGATTAGTGATAAATACCATATTTACAATGCACAAACAAATCATCCCGTATGGTTAAATTGTAAATCGTCAAATAGTAAATAAACAGATGGCACAAAGAAATGCATTAGGACGCGGCTAGACGCCCTCTTCTCCATGGATGAAGTAAAGACCGAAGGCTCCTCCTCTATCAATGAGATAGAGCTGTCGAAGATTACGGTCAATCCCAACCAGCCCCGTCATGAATTCGATCCGGTTGCGTTGCAGGAGTTAGCCGATTCCATCTCCGAAATCGGCATCATACAGCCCATCACCCTGCGCAAGCTTAGCGACGACGAATACCAGATTATCGCCGGCGAGCGTCGTTTCCGTGCTTCGCAGCTTGCCGGACTGACAAGCATCCCTGCCTATATCCGCACTGCAGATGACGAGAACGTCATGGAAATGGCGCTCATCGAAAACATACAGCGCGAAGACTTGAACTCCGTAGAAATAGCCCTCGCTTACCAGCATCTGTTGGAACAATACGGACTGACGCAGGAACGCCTCAGCGAACGCGTTGGTAAGAAGCGTACCACCATTGCCAACTACCTGCGCCTGCTCAAACTGCCCGCCCCCGTCCAGATGGGACTGCAGAACAAGCAGATAGACATGGGACATGCCCGCGCTTTGGTAACGCTTGGCGATCCCAAACTGCAAGTGAAGATTTTCGAAGAAATCCTGGAGCACGGGTATTCCGTACGCAAAGTGGAAGAAATCGTAAAGTCACTGAGTGAAGGCGAAAGCGTGAAGAGCGGTGGTCGTAAGATTGCCCCCAAGCGCGCCAAACTGCCCGAAGAATTCAATATGCTGAAACAACAGCTCTCGGGCTTTTTCAGTACCAAGGTGCAGCTAACCTGCTCGGAGAAAGGAAAAGGTAAAATCAGTATCCCGTTCAATAACGAAGAAGAATTGGAACGTATCATCGGCATTCTTGATACGCTGAAGAAATAAATGAGGAAAAAAGGAAGAATATATCAGTTAGCCATTGCCCTGCTGCTCTGTTTTTTACAGATGGCAGGGATTGCTATGTATGGTCAGGACCGTCCACGTGCCGCTTCCAAGCGTGCGCAGCGGCATCAGACCGATACACTCAACACCGTGGTGAACCGGGACAGCCTCACTGTTGCCGACAGTCTTGCAGCCGAAAACAAGCGGAAGATGCTGGAAATGACTGCCAGCCCGACCTGAAGGAACAGCCCGTGCCTACAGACAGTCTGCAAAAGGCCATCGACCCCAAAAGGTGGGTACTAATCCCACAAAAGCCACCTGGCTTGCCCTCGTCATTCCCGGCGGTGGACAAATTTACAACCGCAAGTATTGGAAACTGCCCATCTTCTATGGAGGATTTGCCGGTTGTGCCTATGCCCTTACGTGGAACAGCAAGATGTATAAGGACTATTCGGCCGCCTACAAGGATGCCGTAATGGTAATTTCAACTCCAGTACCATTACCGACCTGCTGCCTCCCAACTATAACTATACCGAAAGCCAGCTGACGGAGACACTACGGAAGCGTAAGGATACCTTCCGACGATACCGCGACTTGAGCATCTTCGCCTTTATCGGTGTATACCTGCTGTCCGTTGTCGACGCATACGTAGACGCAGAGCTGTCCAACTTTGACATCACCCCCGACCTCAGCATGAAAGTGGAACCTGCCATAATCAACAGCCAGATGACTGGTTCCTCTAATAAGAACGTCGGAGTGCAATGCAGTTTCCGATTCTAAAAACGAAAATTAAAGCATAAATTATTACCTAATGACACACAAGGCCATATATATGAAAAGAATTATTCTCGGTTCCTCGCTTCTGTTTTGCGCCCTCTTCACCGCTCCGGCCATGCATGCGCAAGAAAGCGTGGAAGTGCTTATCCGCGAAAACGGCACGGAACGCCAGGAATCCATCGAGCTGCCCAAAAGCATGACCTATCCGCTGGACAGCCTGCTCAATGACTGGAAAGCCAAGAATTACAATAGACTTGGGAAAAGACTGCAGCACCTCTACCGTAAACCCGATGTTCAGTGACTCTGTATACATAGACCGGTTGTCGCGCATGCCGACCGTCATGGAAATGCCATACAACGAGATTGTGCGCAAGTTCATCGACATGTATGCCGGACGTCTGCGCAACCAGGTTGCCTTCATGCTGAGCGCCTGCAACTTCTATATGCCCATCTTCGAAGAAGCGCTGGATGCCTACGGCCTGCCGCTCGAGCTGAAATACCTGCCCATCATAGAATCTGCTCTCAACCCTTCTGCCGTATCCCGCGCGGGAGCCTGCGGACTATGGCAGTTTATGCTCGCCACCGGAAAGATATACGGACTGGAAAGCAACAGCCTCGTAGACGAACGCCGTGACCCGATAAAGGCGACCTGGGCGGCAGCACGCTACCTGAAGGACATGTATGACATTTACAAAGACTGGAACCTGGTGATTGCCGCCTACAACTGCGGTCCGGGCACCATCAATAAAGCCATCCGCCGCTCGGGAGGGAAAACCGATTATTGGGAAATCTACAACTATCTGCCCAAAGAGACACGCGGCTACGTGCCCGCCTTCATTGCCGCCAACTACGTAATGACCTACTACTGCAAGCACAACATCTGCCCCATGGAAACCGACATTCCGGAAGCAACCGATACGGTGCAAGTAAGCCGTAACCTTCATTTCGAGCAGATTTCCGACCTATGCGGCATCAGCCTGGACCAGATAAAGAGCCTGAATCCCCAATTCAAGAAAAGCATCATCCCGGAGAGAGCAAGCCGCAGACGCTACGCCTCCCCATCAACTACATCAGTGCCTTCATTGACAAGCAAGACACCATCTATGCCCACCGCAGTAACGAGCTGTTCAAGAACCGCAGAGTCGTGGCCGTTTCCAATACACGCTCGACGGCACGTAGCAGCAAAGGCAGTACCGCTACGGGGAATGTCACCTACCACAAGATACGCAGTGGCGAGAATCTCGGCAGCATTGCACGGAAATACGGCGTCACTGTCAATCAGTTAAAAAGTTGGAATGGATTGCGCAGTACCAGAATCTCCGCAGGAAAGCGCTTGAAGATTTATAAATAAAGACATAAACGCTTGCCCGGTGTTGAAAATTGCTTATTTTTGCAAAAAGTGAAGTGAAGAAAGGAGAAAGCAGTATATGGAAGAAAATATAAGTCAGAAGGAAAAGGAAAAAGCCGAAGAGGAAATGATCGAACAGGCATTCCAAGAACTGTTGAACGACTATTTGGCCACCAAGCACCGCAAGCGCGTCGAAATAATAACCAAAGCATTCAACTTTGCCAACCAGGCGCATAAGGGCATTAAGCGTCGTTCCGGCGAGCCCTACATCATGCACCCCATTGCTGTGGCAAAGATTGTCTGTAATGAGATAGGACTGGGGTCTACTTCCATATGCTCGGCATTGCTGCATGATGTGGTGGAGGACACCGACTACACCGTAGAGGATATTGAAAACATCTTCGGTCCCAAAATCGCCCAGATTGTAGACGGGCTGACAAAGATTTCCGGCGGTATCTTCGGCGACCGTGCCTCGGCGCAGGCAGAGAACTTCAAGAAGCTGCTGCTCACCATGTCCGACGATATCCGGGTTATCCTCATCAAAATAGCCGACCGTCTGCATAACATGCGTACACTCGGCTCCATGCTGCCCAACAAGCAGTTCAAGATTGCAGGCGAAACACTCTATATTTATGCCCCGCTCGCCAACCGCCTCGGCTTGTACAAAATCAAGACAGAACTGGAAAACCTGAGCTTCAAGTACGAACATCCGGAAGAGTACCACGAGATAGAAGAGAAACTGGAAGCCACCGCCGTGGAGCGCGACAAGGTATTCAATGAGTTCACCGCTCCGATACGGGCGCAACTGGACAAAATGGGACTGAAATACCGTATCCTTGCCCGTGTAAAGTCCATCTACTCCATCTGGAACAAAATGCAGACCAAGCATGTCCCCTTCGAGGAAATCTATGATTTGCTTGCTGTCCGCATCATCTTCGAGCCCCGCAATATAGAGGAAGAGCTAAACGACTGCTTCGACATTTACGTCTCCATATCCAAGATATACAAGCCCCACCCCGACCGCCTGCGCGACTGGGTGAGCCATCCCAAAGCCAACGGCTACCAACCTGCACGTCACCCTTATGGGTAACAACGGGCAATGGATTGAAGTACAAATCCGCAGTGAACGCATGAATGACGTTGCCGAACAAGGCTTTGCCGCCCACTGGAAATACAAAGAAGGCGGAGGCAGCGAAGATGAAGGCGAACTGGAGAAATGGTTGCGTACCATCAAGGAAATTCTGGACGACCCACAACCGGACGCCATCGATTTTCTCGATACCATCAAACTGAACTTGTTTGCATCGGAAATTTTCGTCTTCACCCCGAAAGGCGACCTCAAGACCATGCCGCAGAACTCTACGGCACTGGACTTTGCCTTCTCCTTGCATACCGACATCGGCAGCCACTGCATCGGCGCCAAGGTAAACCACAAACTGGTTCCCCTAAGCCACAAGCTGCAAAGCGGTGACCAGGTAGAGATATTGACCTCCAAATCGCAACGCGTACAGCCGGAGTGGGAAGTGTATGCCACCACTGCCCGCGCCCGCGCCAAGATTGCCGCCATCCTGCGCAAAGAGGCGAAAGCCTATCAGAAAGAAGGTGAAACCATACTGAACGAATTCTTCAAAAACGAGGATATACGTATGGATGATGCTGCTCTGGACAAGCTGACCAGGCTGCACGGCTTCCACACCCGCGACGAGCTGCTCGTTGCCATCGGCAACAAACGGGTTGTGCTGGGCGATGCCGACAAGAACGTGTTCAAGGAAAAGCAGAACAGCAACTGGAAGAAGTTCCTGACCTTCTCCTTCGGTAACAAGGACAACAAGGATGCCAAAGAACAACCGGAAGAGAAAACACCGCAAGAGAAAATCAACACTAAGCAGATTCTGAAGCTGACGGAAGAGACCATCTCAAAGAACTATATTATGGCCGACTGTTGCCATCCCATTCCGGGTGACGACGTACTGGGATACATCGACGAGCAAAACCGTGTTGTCATCCACAAGCGCCAATGCCCCGTTGCCACCCGCCTTAAGAGTAGCTACGGAAACCGTATCATCGCCACCGAGTGGGACACTCACAAGGATTTGTCGTTCCTCGTCACCATATATATAAAAGGTATAGACAGCATGGGATTGCTGAACGAAGTAACTCAAGTCATCTCCCGCCAGCTCAACGTGAATATCCGTAAACTGACCATCGAAACCAACGATGGTATCTTCGAAGGAAAGATACAACTCTATGTACACGATGTGGACGACGTGCGCACTATCTGCAATAACCTGAAGCAGATACAGAATATAAAACAAGTGACGAGAGTAGAGGAATAAACGGAGTGGTATTTATTCTACTTCAGTCCTTGAATATTTTCCTTCAAGCTCTCCACATCCTCGTAAGTAAACTCATCCAATGCCAGTTTCATGCCTACCAGTTCTTCGCGGATAGCTCTCAGGCGATCTACGATTTCAAAGTTGCGTATCGTAGCTTCTTTATTGTCTTTCATCCGTTGGCGGGCGCCGGGCAAGGTCATTCCGCGCTCCTTCACCAGATGATAGATAAGTTTCACTGTCTCAATGTCCTCCTTACGGTACTGGCGTATTCCCCGCCCCCCCTTCTTCGGATTGAGTTGCGGAAACTCCTTTTCCCAGAAACGGAGCAGTGATTCGTTGACATCGAACATGGCAGCCACCTCGCTGATGGAGTAATATAACTTTAAATTCTTATCTGTATTCAGCATGATGTAATCCTTTCTCTATAAATCATCCGTCAATCAAGCACCTTACCATGGTTCGCCGCAATCTGTATCATGCGGTCATAATCCTCGGCACTGAGATCCATGAAGTAGTAGTTGACGGGATTCACAACTTTTCCCTTAACGTGTACTTCGTAGTGCAAGTGCGGACCAGTACTCTTGCCCGTACTGCCTACCCCGCCAATGACCTCACCACGTACCACTTTCTTGCCCAACTTCGTCCGGAAATCGCGCAAGTGTGCATACACCGTCTGATAACCGAAGCCGTGGTCTATCACAATTCTGTTGCCATAGCCCGATTGCCAGCCCATCTGCACCACGGTGCCATCTCCCGTGGCATAGACATCCGTGCCCTGGGGAGCCGAAAAGTCCATACCCTCATGGAACTTGCTGGTACCATAAATGGGGTCGATACGCGTACCGTAACCCGAAGCGGTCTTACGGAGGTCTTTATTGGAAACCGGCTGTATGGCAGGAATGCAGCGCAGCATTTCATCATGATTCTTGCACATCTCCACCACATCGTCAAAGGAGCGGGACTGGATATAGAGTTGCTTGCTAATCATATCCATTTTCTGCGTGGTATTGATAACCAAGTCGGAGTTAGCCATATCCATCAGATGCTCATAGCGGTTGGTACCGCCGTATCCAGCCTGACGGATGGCAGAAGGAATAGGGTCGGCCATGAAAATCACCCGGTACAGATTGTCATCACGCTGCTGTATGTCTTGCAGCACTCCCATAGCCTCGTCCAGCCGGCGGGAGAGAACGTTGTACTGCGCCTGCAGTTTGCTGTTCTCCTTTCGCAACTCCTTCTCCGACGGAGAGCCGAAGATAAGCAGCAATACGATGAAACTGCCCGCACCCAGCCCCATACCGATGAACAAACGGCGGAGAATGCTCAGCGCCCGCTGCCTCACGGTAGGATAAATACGGTCGTACGTCTGCGTCTGGGGATTATAAATGTAGTAAACTTTGCGCATCTTAGGAAATATTTCGCTTGTCAATGCGACAAAAGTAATAAAAACAAGCTATCTTTGCACAGTTTTTTCAAGAATATTAAGACTAAGTAGCAAGTAGTTAGTAGTAAGAAACGGGCAAAAAACGACAAGAGAAGGTAAATCAAATTAGAATCAGATAAATCAATAGAGAGTATGTTGACTGCAAACGAAATCAGAGACTCTTTCAAGAGTTTCTTCGAAAGTAAAGGTCACCAGATAGTGCCTTCGGCCCCGATGGTGATTAAGGATGACCCCACGTTGATGTTCACCAATGCGGGAATGAACCAGTTTAAAGATATTATTTTGGGCAACCACCCGGCGAAATACAAAAGAGTTGCTGACTCGCAGAAATGCCTTCGCGTAAGCGGAAAGCACAACGACCTGGAGGAAGTGGGTCACGATACCTACCACCACACCATGTTCGAGATGCTGGGTAACTGGTCGTTTGGCGACTACTTCAAGAAGGAAGCCATCTCCTGGGCATGGGAGTATCTGGTGGATGTATTGAAACTCGACCCCAAAGACCTCTACGCCACCGTATTCGAAGGTAGCGCCGAAGAAGGACTGGAACGCGACAACGAAGCCGCTTCTTACTGGGAGCAGTTCTTGCCGAAAGACCACATTCTGAATGGCAACAAACACGATAACTTCTGGGAAATGGGTGATACGGGACCGTGCGGTCCGTGTTCGGAAATCCATGTGGACTCCCGTTCGGAAGAAGAGAAGGCCAAAGTACCCGGCAGCCAGCTGGTGAACAAAGACCACCCGCAGGTGATTGAAATCTGGAACCTCGTGTTCATGCAGTTCAACCGCAAGGCGGACGGCAGCCTGGAAGGACTTCCCGCCAAGGTCATCGACACCGGCATGGGCTTCGAGCGACTGGTGCGCACACTGCAAGGAAAGACCTCCAACTACGACACCGACGTATTCCAACCGATACTGAAAGCCATCGGAGACATGGCAGGCAAGAAGTATGGCGAAGATGAGAAGTCGGACATCGCCATGCGTGTAATTGCCGACCACATCCGCACCATCGCCTTCTCCATCACCGACGGACAGCTTCCGAGCAATGCCAAGGCAGGTTACGTCATCCGTCGTATCCTCCGCCGTGCCGTGCGCTACGGTTACACGTTCCTCGGACAGAAGCAGGCATTCATGTACAAGCTCCTCCCGTACTCATCGAGAACATGGGCGCCGCTTATCCCGAACTGGATGCACAGAAGGAACTGATTGCCAAAGTTATCAAGGAAGAAGAAGATTCCTTCCTCCGCACCTGGAGACGGGTATCCGCCTGCTGGAAAAGACCATGGCAGATGCCAAATCCACCGGCAAGAACGAAATCAGCGGAAAGGATGCCTTTACCTTATATGATACCTTCGGTTTCCCGCTCGACTTGACGGAACTGATTCTCCGCGAAAACGGCATGACTGCCGACATCAAGGAGTTTGACGCCGAAATGCAGCAGCAGAAACAGCGTGCCCGCAATGCCGCCGCCATAGAGACCGGTGACTGGATTACGCTAAAGGAGGTACTACCGAATTCGTAGGATATGACTATACGGAATACGAAACATCCATTCTGCGCTACCGACAAGTGAAGCAGAAGAACCAAACCTTGTATCAGATTGTACTGGACAAGACTCCGTTCTATGCCGAAAGCGGCGGTCAGGTAGGTGACACCGGTGTATTGGTGAACGAGTTTGAAACCATCGAAGTGGTAGACACCAAGAAGGAGAACAACCTGCCTATCCACATCACCAAGAAGCTGCCCGAACACATGGAAGCTCCGATGATGGCATGCGTGGATACCGACAAGCGTGCCGCTTGTGCCGCCAACCACTCTGCTACCCACTTGCTGGATGCTGCGCTGCGCGAAGTATTGGGCGAGCACGTAGAGCAGAAGGGTTCTTTGGTTACACCAGACTCCCTGCGTTTCGACTTCTCACACTTCCAGAAGGTGACGGACGAGGAAATCCGCAAGGTGGAACACATCGTTAATGCAAAGATTCGCGCCAACATACCTTTGAAGGAATACCGCAACATTCCTATCGAAGAAGCCAAAGAACTGGGCGCCATCGCTCTGTTCGGCGAGAAGTACGGCGACCATGTACGCGTTATCCAGTTCGGTTCTTCCGTAGAATTCTGTGGTGGTACGCACGTGGCTGCAACCGGAAACATCGGTATGGTGAAGATTATCTCCGAAAGCTCCGTGGCTGCCGGTGTGCGCCGTATCGAAGCCTACACGGGTGCACGCGTGGAGGAACTGATGAACACCATCGAGGACACGCTGCACGACTTGAAGGCGCTCTTCAACAACGCACCCGACCTTGCCGGAACCATCCGTAAGTATATTGACGAAAACGCCGGACTGAAGAAGCAGGTAGAGGACTTCATGAAAGAGAAAGAAGCACAGCTGAAAGAAAGACTGCTGAAGAACGTGCAGGAAGTCAATGGCGTTAAAGTATCAAGTTCTGTGCTCCCCTGCCGGCAGAAACAGTGAAGAACATCGCCTTCCAGTTGCGTGGCCAGATTACGGAAAACCTGTTCTTCGTAGCGGGAACAGAAGCCGAAGGCAAGCCGATGCTGACCGTCATGCTGAGCGACAACCTCGTGGCAGGCGGACTGAAAGCCGGTAACCTGGTGAAAGAAGCTGCCAAACTTATCCAAGGCGGTGGCGGTGGCCAGCCCCACTTTGCAACTGCCGGCGGTAAGAATGCTGACGGACTGAACGCTGCCATTGACAAAGTTTTGGAATTGGCAGGATTATAATTGAAAATAATTGGCGAAACACTTGACATCGCCTCTGTGATGTTGTATATTTGTAATGTCATTTTTTAGATATTTCAAAATTAAACTACCGGGAAAGGAGGAGCATTGCTTCTCCTTTTCTTTTTATCCTCCACGGTATTCCATTTGAAATGCCACATGCCGGCTCCCCAAACTCCACACCTTACCATCCTAAATGCCACACCTTAGCAAGTGAAATGGCTGGCATTTACCCTCCAAAGCCCTGGGGTTTCCGTGAAAAACCCTAAGGTTTGGGACAGTGAAGTGGAGGGAACGGATGATTAGTCCAGAACAAACAGACAATGCATTCGAAGCAAACGAATGATGCATACAGAACAGACAGATGATGCGCAACAGAAACAAAAACGGGAAGCCTAAGCCTCCCGTCTGTTAATCTTTCGTAAATCTGCTCTTGACAAGATTTCCACTAAAACCTTATTCCATCCGAAGTATAAACATTTCGCGATAAACCACCAGTGCACCTTCGGGCAGCAAACCGGAAGGACAGAAAGGAGTTACATTTTCCGCAAGTACACATTTACCATTTCCCGAGACCGTCCGCGTAAAGAGCCTCTTCTCTCCATTATAAGTAAACTGCCACAATGCATATGTATCTCCGTTCTCATCTTCCACTGGAACTGTCTCGTATATCCCCATTAGCGGTTCCTCCTCTTTTCCCGTCGGATAGATTTCCAATACACCTTTCCACATACTATTGGAGAAATCTTCGGGCACCAGCACATAATACCCGCCATCCTTCACCCAAGGACGCTCGGCAAGTGCCTTAGAAACATCACCCAGCAGTTCCGTCGGTGCACCACTACTGATACCATACTCGAAGCCCATTTTCGTCAACGTATATTGCCTACGACCTTTCACCGTGATGCGCAGTTGTGTTTCCTCACCGGAACCATCCATCACCTTCACAATCGTCTCCCCCTCTGCCAGCGGATGAATCTTGATACGCTGATACCCGTTGACATCATCGGTAAAAGTCACGGAAGCCACCGACTCGTGCTCGTTAATCACATTATAGGAACCGTCGCCGCCGTCAATGCCCAGCACTGTATCTTCGTTTGTTTCAGAAAGATAATAAGAAAGATTGGACACCAGATTGTCACATGTCCCAATCTGGTAGATAGGCTCCACACCTTCGAAAAGTACCATGCTTCGGTAATCGTCCTCGCAACCGGAAGCGGTAAACAGCAGTGCTATCAAGGCAAAGAGAGAGTATAGCTTCTTCATACTTGTTCAGTTATAGTTGTTCTATCTACAAAAATAC
>ENA-OQJX01000058-OQJX01000058.1-human-gut-metagenome-genome-assembly--contig:-NODE-58-length-72580-cov-9.764923_pt1 | contig 72580 bp, 77 predicted proteins | sample MGYA00242615_ERZ504782 | MGnify/ENA primary metagenome ERZ504782 (study PRJEB26092, sample SAMD00036354) | human gut metagenome | host: Homo sapiens | study: EMG produced TPA metagenomics assembly of... | reverse complement strand
GCACTGGAACACCAGACGGCGCCAGATACGACTCGAGGGACGCACCCCGGAGGAGTTCCGGAGCATGTCCCTCGCGGTCTAGGGCTGTATCCTAATTAACAACGTCCAACAAACGGGGCGCAGTTCACATCGAGCGGGGCTTCCCCATATGCGCTGGTGTGTAGATCAGCCGTGTTCTGCAGGCCGGCAGCAACACCTGAAACGGTGCAGAGGATCAGATAGATGAATCCTGCCTGCTGGCTTTGCGAGAGCTCTTCCTTGTCCACCTTCTTGCGTAGCGACTTGAGCGCCAGCACCTGGGTGACGGACAGCGCGTCCACATACGGCGAACGAATGCGGATGGCCTGGCCGAGCACGTGGCGGTGCTGCAGCGGCCACTTGTCACCCACGATGTCCAGAACCCACTTGCGGGTGAGCTCCATCTCCTCGAGCACCTTCTTGTTGAGGTCCTCGCGGTCGCCGAGGGCGAGGTACATCTTGGCAATGCGCTCGTCCGTCTTGGCGATGGACATCTCGATGTTGTCGATGAACGTGGAGAACAGTGGCCATTCCTCGTAGGCCTGACGCATGGTCTCCAGATCGCCGAACTTCTCGCATGCGGTACCGAGGCCGTACCAAGCGGCCAGGTTGATGCGTGCCTGAGCCCAGGAGAAGATCCACGGAATCGTACGCAAATCGTCTAGGGACTTGGCGCCAAGGCCGCGCTTGGCCGGGCGGGAGCCAATCGGCAGCAGACCGATTTCGGTCAGCGGCGTGACGATCGAGAACCACGGGGCGAAGCCATCGGTGTTCAGCAGGTCGAGGAAGCGGTTGTGCGCGGCCTCGTCGAGCTGAGCAGCCATGTCGGCGTACTTCTTGGTCATGTCGGTGTTGCGCTTCTCCACGCTCGGCGCGGACTGCAGCAGGGTTGCCGCAGCCACGGACTCGACGTGGCGGATGGCCAGCACCGGGTTGCCGTAGCGGGCGAAGATGACCTCGCCCTGCTCGGTGAGCTTGAAGCGGCACTTGACGGAACCGACCGGCTGGGCAAGCACCGCACGGTTGGCAGGGCCGCCACCACGACCGACGGCACCACCGCGGCCGTGGAACAAGGTCAGATCGATGTCGTGCGATTCGGCCCACTTGGCGATGCGCTCCTGAGCGGAGTGCAGGGCCAGCGTGGCGGAAGTCGGGCCGGCGTCCTTCGAGGAATCGGAGTAGCCGAGCATGACCTCGAGCTTGTTGCCGGTGGCCTTCAGGCGAGCCTGAACCTCGGGGATCTTAATCATTTCTTCGAGCACATCCACCGAGTTCTGCAAATCCTCAAGCTGCTCGAACAGCGGGATTACGTCGATGGTGGGCACATCCTCCGGGTGGGAGAATGCCAAGCGGTTGAGCTCGTAGACATCCTTGATGTTCTGGGCGCTCTTGGTGAAGGAGATGATGTAGCGGCGGGCGGCCTTGAGGCCGTTGCGCTTCTGGATGGCACCGAGAGCACGGAAGGTATCGAGCACCTCGTGCGTCATCGGCTGCAGTTCGCCGCGCTCGCCGTGCAGACCATGCTCGCGGATATCCGCAAGGGCGCGGGCGTGCACCACGGAGTGCTGACGGAACTCCATCTCCACCATGTGGAAGCCGAAGGTCTCGGTCTGCCAAATCAGATCCTGCAGCGGGCCGTAAGCGGAGCGCTTGGCGCCGGCCTCGGCCAGCGAACGCTGCACCACCTTGAGATCGTTGAGGAAGTCGTCGCAGGAGTGGTACATGAGGTCGGCATCGCGCTCGATGGTGTAATGCAGACGATCGGCCATCACCAGCATGACCGCGCGGTGCATCTCCTTGGTGGAGATCAGGGCGGCCTTGTCGGTCAGGCGCTCGCTCATTTCCTTCTGGTGGCTCCACAGGTTCTTGAGCTCGGCGCTCGGCGGCGTGGTCTCGGCCTCCATCGTGAGGTTGCGGCCCACTGTACGGGTGGCTTCCTCGAGAGCGGCGATCACGTGATCGGAGAACTTGCGGGCCACAGCGCGGCTCACCTTGGCGGTGACGTTCGGGTTACCGTCACGGTCGGAGCCAATCCAGCTGCCCGGGTGGAAGAACGCGGGGCAGACAGGTTCGACGAGTCCGGCCTGGTCACCCAGAATCCAGTCGTCGAAGCGACGGTAGACCTTGGGGATGGTGTGGAACAGCGTGTTGTCGAAGATGTCGAGAATCGTGTCCGCTTCCTCAACCGGGGTCGGCTTCTTCAGCGCAATCGGAGAGGTGCGGAACAGGGCGTCGATCTCGTTGTAGAGGCGGCGCAGGCATTCCTTCTTGTCCGAGCCGCCGAGAATCTTGTATTCCCCGAGCAATTCGGAGATGCGGCGGATCTTGCCTTCCACTGCCTTGCGGCGTGCTTCAGTGGGGTGCGCGGTGAAGACGGGGTGGAACTCAAGCTGGTCGAGCAGCTCCTTGGCCTTGGCCGGGCCCATCTCGTTGATGAGCTGGTGGTAGGCGACGGTGAGCTCGTTGATCGGATCGACCGCCTGCTCGCCGGATACGTTGTTCTCGCGCTCATGGAGCACGGGAAACGCGGTAGTTCTCCTCGGACAGGTTTGCCAGATGGAAGTACGTGGCGAATGCGCGGGCCAACAGCTGGGCGTCGTGCAGCGTCATGTTGTCGATGACGTTCACGGCCTCTTTCAGGCCATCCTGTGCGGGGTTCGGATCCTCCAACTCGGCGAAGTGTTCAGCGCTGGCTTCCACCGAGTAATTACGCACGGTGTCGAACGTGGAGAGCAGTTCGGGGTTGTATTCGCCCAGTACGTCACGCAGGATCTTCAAACACAGATCCATGTCGTCCTTGAGGTTTTGGGGAAGATCATGCTCCTCGGGGCCCTTACGGCCGGTTCCGGTGGTGACGATGGCGGCGTCAGCAGGAGTGATCTGTTCTTCTGGTGTTGCCATATAACCTCCTTTGCCGAATATCAGGTTGCTCGGTCTGACGGTCGTCCGCGGCTCCTCCGCGGTTGTTGAGGCCGTCCGTTGCGAGCCCACAGCCTGTATTCAACGTGGTTGTTGTGTGAGCAACAGTGTATCCCCATGAAATCGCCACTTACGTTACGAAGTCCATATAGTGCGCAGCGGTGATGTTCATTTCGGGGGGCATTTGCCCGAATATTGGACAACATATGGGACGATGTCCGAAGCGCGGAAAAATCAGGCATCAGGCGATTGCCGCAGGGGTAGGCGGGGAGTAGTAATGGACAACGTGAGCGAACAGAAGAAAAATAATGCGCCTGAGGCGAAAGGCGCATCGGCCGTACGAAAATTCCACACCCACTCTATTCCGCTGGACATGGAAGACATTGCGCGTGACTGGGATAAGCCGGTGGTGGATGCCGGTATCGCGGCCAAGGCGAGCGTTATTGTGCGCGTTGGCATGCTGGATTTGGGGGCCGGCACTGGATCGTTCCGCGTGCGTGAGATGATGCACCGCATCGCCTATCCATTGGGCGTGCATGTGCGCGCCGATGTGAACCTGACGGACATCGAAGCTACCTGCACCGATGGCCGCAATCGCATCACCGAAGTCGTGGATTTGCCGACTACCGGCGTGAACACCGAACGAATCTGGCTGCTTGAGCATTTTGCCGACTGGTTCTCCGTGAACCTCGGTAAGGGATCGATGTATCACGTCGATTCGCGGTTGTCTGATGGAGTGGTCAAACATCTTGATGAGCGCGATGCCTCGCAGTATTCGGCTGATCTGTCCAAGCGGCTGCGTGAACGGGCCAAGGCTCGTGCCGCTGCGGCCGACGGCAGCGTTGATGATGCTTTGGATGTGGCGTTGAGGGCCAAGGTCACGGTTACCTCTGTGGCTAAATCCTTGGATGATGACAACGAGGAAGCGCACCGTCTGCTGGCGGACAGCGAGAAGGTCACCCCGATTGAAGACAAGGCGGCCGAGGAAAAAGCCTACGATGATGCCGAGGTGTTCGCCGGCGATTCCAACGAGGCGGTCGAGGCGGCCAGTTCTGCCGGGGCCGAGAGCCTGACGCGGCATGAGGCGGGAAATGCTCCGGACAATGACGAGAACGCTGCCGGCGAGCCGGCGCGTTCTGACGGTTCGGGCGTGCGTGCATCGGAAGGTGACGCTGCAGATGCCGCGACTGAGCCGAGTTCGGCCAAACGCAAGAGTCGCGTGCCCAAGGAATACGCCGAACATTTCAACGAGCGTTCCGATGAAGAGAAGGCCAAGGGCGGCATCACTGTGCGTCAGGCACACGAGCGCTCGATCTCATCGAGCGCCGCAAGCCGTTGTACAAACCGTGGTTCTCCGGCTTAGCCTCCGCTTTGGCTTGTGCGGCCTTCGTGTTCCTGCTCGGTGGTGGCCCGTATGACATGATTGGTGCGTTCGTAGGAGCGGGCCTTGGCCAGTGGATGCGCCGGCGACTATTCGCGCATCATCTGAACCAATTCTTTGTCACCTTTGTATGTGTGGCTGCGGCGGCGCTCGCCTGCACGGGCACTTTGCGACTCATCGGCATCTTCGACCCGGTCGCACTTTCGCATGATACGGCCTATATCGGTGCCATGCTGTTCGTGATTCCGGGCTTCCCGCTTATCACCGGCGGCTCGATATGGCCAAGATTGACTTCCCCTCTGGCATTCAGCGCGTGGCTACGTGCTGTGCATCATCCTGATGGCCACGCTCGCAGGCTGGGCCGTGGCGTGATGGTGCACCTGCACCCGGAAGGTTTCGAGCCGTTGGGATTGAACCCGTGGGTCAACGGTTTGCTGCGGTTCGTGGCGGCGTTCGTCGGCGTGTGGGGCTTCTCCGTGCTGTTCAATTCGCCGCAACGTATGTGCCTGACGGCCGCGCTGATTGGTGCAATCACCGACACGTTGCGTTTGGAATTGCAGGACTTCAGCGTGGCACCCGAGATGGCGACCTTCATCGGCGCATTCCTGGCGGGTGTTCTGGCCTCTGCATGGCGTTCATCCGTCAGGCGCGGCTGGTTGCCACCGCACCTTGGCTATCCGCGCATCTGCCTGACTGTGCCGTCTATCGTAATCATGGTGCCCGGCTTGTATATGTACCGCGCGATGTGGTACCTCGGCAGCTTCGACACTGTCAATGCTCTGGATTGGGCATTCCGCGCATTTATGGTGATTGTCTGTTTGCCGATCGGTTTGGCGATGGCTCGCGTGGCCACCGATAAATCCTGGAGATACGACATTTAGCCGTTGTGCTGGCTCCCCTCGGGTGAGGGGAGCCAGGCAACATAACATAGCGTCTCAGTATGGTGACACTGGAAGGCGCTTGAGACCTTGCATCCATTACCATCGGGCGAAGTGCGTTGCAGTCGTGTTCATGGTTGCGGCGGCCGGCACGGCGCTGGTTCAGCGCCCATCACACATCAACACAAACTCATGCCATGGCGATAGCGCTTGGCGTCATGATCGAGGAGGGTCGTTGGCCAACGATTTCTGGATTCTGCTGGCCATGGTCATCTATTTTGCGGCCATGCTGTCCATCGGATTCATCTACTCCAAGCGCTCCAACTCCTCCTCCAAGGAATACTTCGCGGGTGGTCGCGGCGTGGGGCCGTGGCTCACGGCACTAAGCGCCGAAGCCTCCGACATGAGCGGCTGGCTGCTCATGGGCCTGCCGGGCTTGGCCTACTTCACCGGCGCGGCCGATCCGATGTGGACTGCCATCGGCCTGGCTCTCGGTACCTATCTCAACTGGAAACTTGTGGCCCGCCGCTTGCGTCGCTACTCGGTGGTGGCCGGTGACGCCATCACTATTCCTGATTTCTTCGCCAAGCGATTCCATGACGAGAAGGGCGTGATTTCCACTATTGCGGCCGTAATCATCTTGGTGTTCTTCAGCGTGTATGTGGGCAGCTGCTTCGTGACGGTGGGCAAGCTGTTTGCCACGCTGTTCGGCTTCGACTACCACATCATGATGATCATCGGCGCGGTGGTCGTGTTCGTCTACACCGTGGTGGGTGGCTATCTGTCTGTGGTGATGACCGACTTCATTCAGGGCATGCTCATGTTCTTTGCGCTCGCGGTGGTGTTCATCGGCACTGTGGCCAGCGCAGGCGGCATCGACAACACCGTGGAATTCCTGCGCTCCATCCCCGGCTATCTCTCCGGCACGCAGGTGGCCGCGCCCAAGCTGGATCCGGCCACCGGTCAGCAACTGGTCGAGGCGGGGAAGGCCGTGTTTGGTGCGCCCTCCGATTATGGCATTATCACCATTATTTCCATGCTGGCGTGGGGCCTGGGCTACTTTGGCATGCCACAGGTATTGGTGCGCTTCCTTTCCATCCGCAGCGTGGAGGAAGTGCGTAAGTCCCAAATCATCGCCACCTCTTGGTGTGTGATTTCGCTGGGCTGCGCAGTGTGCATCGGCCTGGTGGGTCGTGCCATGATGCCCACCGAACTGTTGACCTCCACCGACGCGGAAACCATTTTCATCGTGCTGGCGCAGACCCTGCTGCCGAGCTTCATGTGCGGCGTGGTGGTCTCCGGCATCTTTGCCGCCTCGATGAGCTCCAGCTCCTCGTATCTGATTATTGGCGCTTCGGCCATGGGCGAGAACATTTTTCGTGGATTGCTGCATAAGAAGGCCACAGACCGGCAAGTCATGATTGTGCTCGTGTGACGCTGGTGGTTATGTTTCTGTTCGGCATTGTGGTGGCGTTTGACCAGAACTCTTCGATTTTCCAGGTCGTCTCCTATGCGTGGGCTGGTCTCGGCGCATCGTTTGGGCCATTGATGCTGTGCTCGCTGTATTGGCGTCGTGCCAACAAGGCCGGTGCCGTGGCCGGCATGTTGTCTGGTACGGCGACCGTGCTGATTTGGCATAACCTCGTCAAGCCTTTGGGTGGTGTATTTGCCATTTACGAGCTGCTGCCTGCGTTCATCATTTCGTTGCTGTTCATCGTGGTGGTCTCGCTGTTAACCGCCCAGCCGAATGAACGCATGCTTTACGAATTCGACCACTACATGGATGATCCGCTGCCTGGCACCCTGCCGTCCGGCACCGTGCTCGTCGACGAACCCATGGAAGCCATGGAGGCCGAAGTCCGCAGCGGCAAGTGACGCGTACCCGCTGCGCGGTTGGCTTGGCGCTTTATCCTTTGGCCCCGCGAAGTCGCATGAATTTGCCGGCTTCGTGGGGTTTCTTCGATGGAAGGATACATTTAGCCTGCTCTGCAAGGTCATCGCATCCACTGATGCCTCTTTGTTGAGGTGCGGCTGTCTCTATTGAGCTATTCACGCGGCGTTATCGGAATAATTGGAAGCAGCGGCTCGACATTCAAACGTTTGTACAGCGGAATACGGCGTAATTTTCGGGCATCGCTGACCTGTCGAATGGTCTGCCGCGTAGTGAGCTGAACCGTTTTGCCCGTGACCTCTTGTATCCTTTCGGCGACTCTTCGGGCAAGAGCCTCTTCTCCCGCTTCATCGCCAATGTCTAATTTGGTAACTTGAATGTACTTCCAACCGGCATCCTCTATCATTTGACGGCGTCGTGCGTCGTTCAGCCATTGTCCGGCGTGATGTGAGCTCGTATTCGATACATATCTTGAATTCAGGGTACGCAAGGTCAAGATATATGGGTTTGGTGTTGTTTCCTACGAATATCGGATAATTCACTAGTGGGCAATCCAAGCCATATTTCATGAGAGCCAGGCGGGTTCGTGTTTCCATGGAGGAATCCGTGCCGGCGCGTGCCAAAAGTAGAGCGTGGCGGCACTTCTTATATCCGCGGAACAGATACGAATTAGCGCCGCTCTCTTTAACGGCGCGTACTTGAGCCTCGACCTCGTCGAGATACAGAGACAAATTATCTGAGGTTGTTCTGCAGAGTCTTCGATCTCGGCGCATCATGGAATCTGCGAGAACGACAAGTTCCTCAAGTTCAAGATACGCGGCGAACATGGCCCATGTGCAAGCCGGCGAAGTACATGTGAACTGCCCGTCAACCATGACCGTGTCTAGTGGGAAAGGCCATACAACCACTTTGATTCCCACAACGTGTCGCTTGGCATTGGCGTGTGGAACCGCAACAATGGTTGCAGTTGCAAGGCCTCTGTGTTTGCTCAATATGCGGGGCGCCTCGATTGATAAAAGCTCCAACGCCGTTGTCAGGGCATAGGGCGGTCGCCAGCCGCTTCGCCGTTGCACATCTGCACACGTCTGCATTCGTTGATATTTCTGCATTGTCAGCTCTGTCAATGCGATTGAGCTGCCCATGATGATCACCCCCTCGTGATGTTCTGCTTTGTGTTTGAGAAGTGTAGGGGTTGACTGCCCGCTCTGTCTACCGCCTCAATTTTTCGGTGGATAGATGTGGATAAGTCAGTGGATAACTGGGGGTATTCGTTGAGGTCTGTCAGACCAGTGTGGCTCCGAATACATTGGATAAGTCATGCGGAGCCCTAAATGAGGCCTGCCCCTGCCCCTTGCGCACGCCCTCCTTACCGCTGGTTCTGGTTCACGTGGGGTGATGGGCGCGGGGAGGTGGAACCCGTGCCCTTTGTAGGTGAACCAGCGCGTTGGTCTAACAGTCCCATTCATGTTGGCTGCAGGACATCCATGATTACAAGGAACGCAGGGATTTGCGGGTCCGATGGCGGGGCACCATCGACGGCATGATTAAGCTTGAACGAAATCCCCATGGCGTTCAAGCAAAGGTGGCATGATGGCGGGTATGAGTAGCTTGGTGCGTATTGTCAATGCCGGTGTTCCGGGGTCTCAGAACCGCGTGGACGTGGTTCTTCGCGATGGGATTGTTGCGTCCGTCAATCCTGCCGGAACGGACCTAGCCTCGCATGGCGCAATGCCGGCTGGAGCGCATACGGCATTCTCGGCGCACACGTCGAACGCCGCTGACACTGGCAGCACCCCGACTCCAACGCCAGCCGCCGCACCTGCTGACGAAACCACCATCAATGCAGATGGCCTGTGGATCATCCCCGGCTTGTGGGACTGCCATACGCACTTCACGCAATGGGCCAAGACGTTGGGCCGTCTGGATCTCATCAACGCTCGCTCGGCTGCTGAGGCGATGGATATGCTGCACCGTCACTTGGACGAGCGCCGCGCCGCCGGCACGCTTGACCCGGATGCCTTCGTGGTGGGCATGCGATTCCGTCACTCGCTGTGGGCTGATGATGAGCAGCCCACGTTAGCCGCCATCGACGCCGTGACCGGCGACCAGCCGGTGGCCCTCTCCAGCGCGGACATGCACTGCGGTTGGGTGAACTCTGCCGCGGCTCGCAGACTTGGCGTACATGTGGATGAATCCGGACTGGTCGGCGAGCTCGAATGGTTTAACGCCTACACCACCTTCGACAAAGCACCGGGCGCCGCCGAGGAGACCGATCGTCTGCTGCGCGAGGCCGAACAGGACGCCGCAAGCAAGGGCGTGGTCGGCATCCGCGATTATGAGATGGCCGAAAACATCGACACGTGGATTAATCGTTTCGCGGCCGGTATCAATGGCTTGCGTGTGGACGCCGGTGTATATCCCGAACGGCTACAAGTCGCCATCGATGCAGGGTGGCATACCGGCAAGGAATTGCCAGGCAGTGCCGGGCTTGGCCATGTAGGCGCCATGAAGCTCATCTCGGACGGCTCGCTCAACACCCGCTCTGCCTACTGTTCCACGTCGTATTCGGGCATCGAGCCGCCGACGTATGGCACCCTGAGCTACACGCCACAGCAAATTGAAGACTATATGCGCTTGGCCACCGAGCATGGCTTCGATATTGCCTGCCACGCCATTGGCGACGAAGCGAACACCATTGTGCTCAACGCAGCAGCTGCCACGCACGCACATGGATCGATCGAGCACGCGCAGATGCTCAAGCCCGTCGATATCCCACGCTTTGCCGAGTTGGGCCTTACGGCCAGCATCCAGCCGCAGCATGCCATGGATGACCGCGACGTCATTACCCGTTTCTGGGCCAATCCGGCTGGTATCCCCTATCCGTTCAAAGCCCTTCATGACGCAGGTGCCATGCTGCGCATGGGTTCCGACGCGCCTGTGGCCCCACTGGACCCGTGGCTGGCCATTTCCGCCGCCGTGTTCGGCATCGAAAGCTCCGATCGCGAGCCGTTCCAGCCCGAGCAGTGCCTCGATGTGCACACCTCACTGGCGGCTTCGACCGCAACGGGTCGTGACCATCTCGCAGTCGGCGACCCGGCTGATGTGGTATTACTCGACACTGACCCGTACTGCGTGTCCGCTCCTGAAGCCATGCGTGCTATGTCGGAACATGTCGTAATGACGTTGTTGCGCGGGGAACGTATGTATTGATGCAATCCATCGCATGAAGTGACTAGATGCCTATTTCGGCGGTCGTGTTATACGAAGAGTGGCGTTGAATTTTCGAATTGAGAGCTATGAGCGTCTGATTTTCCGTTTCAAGGGGCGGATTTGAGTTTCTCCGGAGGTCTATCTCCGTTTCAAGGGGCTGCTCATTCGCTGAACCTTCAGTAGGAACCCATCTGTACTAACGTCATTCCGCCATTTTCATGCCGTGTCTACTTGGGCATCAGCCCTTGAAACGGAGATAGACCTCCAGAAAACACGAAATCCGCCCCTCGAAACGGAGATAGGGCAGCAAAAACCGTCATGAAGCACGAATAAGGGTTTTTGGCGAGCAAGCTCTGTCATGTTTGCAATGGACTCTGTTCGGATCTCATGCTGTGAGGTAGGTTTGCGCGCCCATGCGCGCTATTTTGACTATACGATGGCGTGAAATCAGCGGCCTGCTGTGTCACAATGCAAAAACGCCGTGTCGATCCCAGTTGAGGCGACACGGCGCTTGCTGCGAGTAACGGAAAAAATCAGTACTTCATGCCCATGGCTTCGCGCACCTGGTCGAGGGTTTCCTCGGCGATGGCGTTGGCGCGCTTGTTGCCGTCGTGCAGGATGTCGCGGATGGATCCATGTCCTTGGCCAGTTCGGCGCGGCGTTCGCGGTGCGGGGCCAGGAACTCGTTGACGGACTCGATGACGTACGCCTTCAGCGCGCCGGCACCGGAATCGCCGATCTCCTCGGCGATGTCCTTCGGGTCACGGCCGGTCACCAGACCGGCGGTGGTCAGCAGGGCGGAGACCTGCGGACGCGCAACCGGGTCGAAGGTGATGCGACGCTCGGAGTCGGTCGGGCTCTTCTTGATAAGCTTGGCGGTCTCCTCGGCTGTGGCGCCCAGCATGATGGAGTTGCCATATGACTTGCTCATCTTGCGTCCGTCAAGACCCGGGATCTCCGGCGCTTCGGACAGAATTGCGGCCGGCTCCGGGAACACCGGATTCTTCTTGGCGTAACGCTCGTTGAAGCGGCGCGCAATGGTACGGGTGATTTCCACGTGCGGCAGGTTGTCCTTGCCGATTGGCACGACATTGGCCTTGCAGAAGAGGATGTCGCACGCCTGATGCACCGGGTAGGTGAGCAGCAGGCCGGTCAGCGCGTGGCCGGAAGCCTCCATCTCGGACTTCACGGTCGGGTTGCGGTGCAGCTCGGCCTCGGTGACCAGGGACAGGAACGGCAGCAGCAGCTGGTTCTCGGCCGGCACGGCGGAGTGGGTGAACATCATGGTCTTGTTCGGGTCAATGCCGGCGGCCATGTAGTCGAGCACCAGGTTCAGCACGTTGTCCTGAATGTGCTCGGTGGTGTCGCGGTCGGTGATCACCTGATAGTCGGCGATGATGATGTTCGTGTTCACGCCGCGCTCCTGCATGGCGACGCGCTCGCGAATCGAGCCGAAGTAGTGGCCCAAGTGCAGGCGGCCGGTCGGCCGGTCGCCGGTCAGCATGGTGAAGCTCGACGGCTTGGCCTCAAGCTTGGCAAGCGTTTCGTCCGAACGCTTCTTCGCCGCGAGGAAGCTCGCGCTCATCTCATTGCCTGCCGCTGTCAGTTGCTGCTCGTCGGTCATGCGAAATCCTTTGAATAGGCCTCAGATAAACGCTTTTTATGGTAAAAGTGTGAGCCGACAACGAACAAGCCGGTATTAGTGGTACTCTCTATTGTTGATGAATCGAACAGCACAGTAATTCGCAGGGGGTCAGATGGGCCGCGGACGTCAAAAAGCAAAACAGCAGAAAATTGCCCGAAAGCTCAAGTACCTGACCACCGATACCGATTACGATGAGCTGGCAAAAGAGCTAAGCGAGCAGGAGCCGGGAACGGGCTCTCCTGACCCGTTTGCTGAGGTCGATGACCAGTATGCGGACAAGGATGTGGATTCTGTTGCTGATGCCCATGCTTCGAATAGCGCCGAGACGGCTCCCGCGCAGGAAGACGATCTTGACGAGTACGCCAAGTGGGCCGCCGAGGCCGCCGCAAAGGCGACGAGCGGCGAGTTCCCCGCGTCCGCTCCCGCAAAGGCGGTGAATGTGCCGAAACCGGCTCCGCGCAAGCCGATTCCAATGCCTATGCCTTCCGCGCTTAAGCCAAGAAGGGCTGAGCGCAGATCTGCCAAGTGCGGATTTTCCGCTCTCGAACAATCTTTAATCCCCTTGTGCCATGTGTGGTGCAAAGGGATTTTTATGTATGGGATATGACTCGCTTCGTGCCGGCCAGCGCGTATTTATCCCTGCCGACTGGGAGGTAGTGATTGCCTGGCCACCTCAGTCTCGTTCGTCGCGAGCCAGCTCCCGCCAGCGGGAGCATAAGCGGTCACAGTGGCAGCAGGTCGCTCAGGTCGTCGCGTTCTCCGACCGCGCTGATGTGGCCGGCGTCCTTTTCCTCTGCCCACGTGGTGATGCCGCAGGCAGTCGCAGCCAGACTTCCGGATCCAGTTCGATGACGTCCGGCGGGGTCAGGTTATGCGGGTCCGATTCCGGGCCGTCCAGGATCTTGACCGCACCCCACGGCGCAACGCGCACCTCCACGCCGGGGCCGGGCGCGCGCCGCTCCAACAGGAACAGCGAATAGCGAACGGCCATCGCCCATACCGGGCGAGGCAAGGTGGGGGAGACGGCCAGACGGGTCTGCGGGGCGACGTGCCCCATGCCGTCGGTGTTCGGGGACTGGGCAACGCCGTTCGCCATCGGGGTCTTGCCCGCCCGTCCATCAGCGTTGTTGCCGGTGGCGCGGCCGGCGCCGGCGTAGCTGTTGTCGGTCGATACAGTGCCTGTGTCACCGACCTCCGCCACGGAGATTCCCACCATTTCTCGAGCTGCGTCACGCCATTGCGCCAGCGCGTCACGCCCGCGTTTCAAGTCCTTTTCCAGAATTACAGCCATGCGTTCTATCCTTGCACTGAGCCACGAAAGACGGCATTGTGCAAACGATGGCATACTGTGGGATGCGGAATGGCAAGACATGTGATACTCTCTGACTGAGAACGTATGCAACAACTTTCTGCCAACGCTGTTACGGAGAGTTCATGCACACGTTTATGCGACGATACCAATCGCGCGGCATAATAAGCACGGGCACTTATCCCGGAAGGAAAGTCAGAATGACCGAAATTACCGCACCGAAGTCTCCCGTTACGGCGGAACAGTTCGCCGACGAGATTCGTGAACAACTGAAATACACCCAAAACGTCACCGCCGAGCAGGCACTGCCGCCGACGTGTACGTCGCCGTCTCCAAGGCCGTGCGCAACCACCTCGCCGATTCTTGGTTCAAGACCCAGGCCGACACCGTCAACGGCAACACCAAGGCCGTCGGCTACCTGTCCGCCGAGTTCTTGATGGGCAAGCAGCTGGAGAACGCACTGCTGAACGCTGGCCTGACCGACCAGTTCGACAAGGCTGTGGAAGCCTTGGCTTCAAGCCGAAGGACATCGTGGACGCCGAATACGAGCCGGGCCTTGGCAACGGTGGCCTTGGTCGTCTGGCCGCCTGCTTCATCGACTCTCTCGCCTCCCTCGGTGTGCCGGCCTTCGGTTACGGCATCCAGTACAAGTACGGCATCTTCAAGCAGAAGTTCGACGAGAACGGCAAGCAGGTTGAGACCCCGGATTACTGGCTGGCCAACGAAGAGCCGTGGGGTCACACCGACTACAACCGTGATCAGAAGGTCTCCTTCGGTGGCAAGGTCGTCGAAAACGCCGACGGCACCAAGACCTGGGAACCGGCCTGGTCCGTGCGCGCCGTGCCGGTGGACTACATGGTTCCCGGCTACAAGTCCCAGCGTGTGAACACCCTGCGCCTGTGGACCGCCAAGAGCTACGACGAGTTCGATCTGCTCGCCTTCAACCGTTCCGAGTACATGGACGCCGTGGCCCCGCAGGTCAAGGCCGAGAACATCTCCAAGATTCTCTACCCGGAAGACTCCACCAAGGTCGGTAAGGAACTGCGCCTCGAGCAGCAGTACTTCTTCGTCTCCGCATCCCTGCACGACGCCATCCGCGTCTTCTACCCGGGCCAGGACAAACCGGACCTGACGACCTTCCCGAACAAGATCGTCTTCCAGCTCAACGACACCCATCCGGTGATCGGCATCCCCGAGCTCATGCGCATCCTCATCGATGAGTACGGCTACGACTGGGATACCGCGTGGTCCATCACCACCAAGACCTTCAACTACACCTGCCACACCCTGCTGCCGGAGGCCCTTGAGGTCTGGCCGGCCAGCCTGATCGGCGAGCTGCTGCCGCGTCACCTCGAGATTATCGAGAAGATCAACGCGCAGTTCGAGGCCGAGCTCAAGGCCAAGGGCGTTGCCGCCGACACCATCAAGGACATGGCCATCTACACTGGCGACTCCGTGCGCATGGCTTACCTGGCCACCTACGGTGGCTCCCACGTCAACGGCGTGGCTGAGCTGCACTCCCAGCTGTTGAAGGACGTTACTCTGAAGAACTTCTCCGACGTCTACCCGGACAAGTTCACCAACGTGACCAACGGCGTGACCCCGCGTCGCTTCGTCAAGCTCGCCAACCCGCGCCTGTCCGACCTCATCACCGAGGGCCTCGGCACCGACAAGTGGGTGAGCGACCTCGAACTGCTCAAGGGCCTCGAGCCGCTGGCCAAGGACGATGAGTTCGTCAAGAAGTTCGCCGCCGTCAAGAAGGCCAACAAGCACGCATTCGTGGCTTCGCCAAGGACCACTACGGCATCGATATCGACGAGAACACCCTGTTCAACACCATGGTCAAGCGTCTGCACGAGTACAAGCGCCAGTCTCTGAAGATTCTCGCCGTAATCTCCACCTACGCCGACATCAAGTCCGGTAAGGTCAAGGCCGAGGACATCACTCCGCGCACCGTGTTCTTCGGTGCCAAGGCCGCTCCGGGCTACTACCTGGCCAAGATGACCATCGAGCTGATCAACAACGTTTCCCGCGTGATCAGCAGCGATTCGGCCGTCAAGGGCAAGCTCGCCGTCCACATGCTGCCGAACTACAACGTCGAGATGGCCCAGAACCTCATCCCGGCCACCGAGCTTGACGAGCAGATCTCCCAGGCCGGCAAGGAAGCCTCCGGTACCGGCAACATGAAGTTCGCTCTGAACGGCGCCCTGACCGTGGGTACGCTGGACGGCGCGAACGTCGAGATTCGTGAGCGCGTCGGCGCCGACAACTTCTTCCTCTTCGGCATGACGGTCGACGAGGTGGAAGCCCAGTACGCCAACGGCTACGATCCGGCCAAGTACTACGAGGCCGATCCGCGCCTGAAGCAGGCCATCGATCTGGTGGCCGACGGCACCTTCTCCAACGGCGACCGCAACGCCTACTCCCCGCTCGTGGCTGACTGGCTGACCAAGGACTGGTTCATGACCTTGGCCGATTTCTCCGCCTACATGGGCATCCAGTCCGAGATCGAGGCCCTCTACGCCGACGAGCTCGAATGGAACCGCAAGGCCGTGCTCAACGTGGCCAACTCCGGCTACTTCAGCTCCGACCGCTCCATGGAGGACTACCTCGAGCGCATTTGGCACACCGCTCCGCTCGCGTGATTGCGGAGCGTCCTCGGCGCTGCTCCTCGGTCGACGTACCTTCGTACGCCGTTCCTCGGTGCGCCTTGAGGCCGCACGCGCAATCGCGCTCGCTCCGCTGGCCTGATACCTGGCTCCTGCTGGCGGGAGCTGGCTGGCAGAGCCAGACTGAGGGTGGTTTTTCTGTGACCACCCCCAGTCAGCTGTGCTGACAGCCTCCGCCAGCGGGGGCGAAGATCTAGCTAAACGCCAAAGGGCCCTGCAACCAACTTCATACGTTGGTTGCAGGGCCCTTCGTGTGCTGAAAGACTGTGTGGGCTATCAGGCCTCAGCCGGAGCCTCAACTGCAGGCTGGTCGCCGTCGGCCTCGTCCTCGGCCTTGTTCAGGCCCAAGTCAACCGGCGAGGAGCTGTTCTCCCACGGCTCCTCCCACGGATCATAATCCGGGTTCTGCTGCTTGTAGATGTACAGGCCAACTACTGCTGCCAGTGCCGCGCCGAATAGCAGTGCGAAGAACTTCCAACCGTTAGAAGACTTGCTCTCCATGACGGCTCCTTTCTGTGAGGACATCTGGTCGGTATGCCCATTCAAACCGACTCTGCACCCCATTCTATGCCGTCGTTTGTGACGATTGGGTGGGGAACACCTATCGCATGTATTGCTCATGGCATAGTAGCTCCGAGCATCCGGCGCGTTGGATACAGTGGGCACATGCATATGCCTACCAAACAAGAAATCCGCTACCAATGGGAGCACGGCGGCCCGGTGATGACCTGGGCGCTGATTGCCGCATGCACAGCAGTATGGCTGGTGGAGGTACTGCTGGGTTTCTTGTCGCCGACGTTGCAGAACTGGCTGATCTACCGTGGCATGTTGGCACCAGCCACAATGTTGGCTGAACCGTGGGCCATCGTCACCTCGATGTTTCTCCATTCGCCCAACTCAATACTGCACATCCTGTTCAACATGATTGCGCTGTATTCGGTCGGCCCGGTGCTGGAACGGCTCATCGGTCACTGGCGATTCCTCGGGCTGTACATGATTTCCGGCCTTGGTGGCGCGCTGGGCATGATGGTGTGGGCTGTCGTGGCCCCTGGCGGCCAAGGCTGGCAAACGGCCGCCTACGGGGCTTCAGGGGCGTTGTTCGGCTTGTTCGCCGCATTGCTGGTGGTATATCGCCGCATCGGGGCGGATATCCGTTCGATGCTGATATGGATGGCGGTGAACTTTGCGCTGCCGTTTGTGGTTGGCGGTGTGGCTTGGCAGGCGCATGTCGGTGGCTTTGTGGTGGGTGGCTTGCTGACATGGCTGCTGATCGGCGGCATCCGGCCTTGGCGAGGCAAAAGCCTTGCCTGGCGTATGCAGGTGTATGGCTGGTCGGTGACCGTGTTGGTCATCGCGCTTATCGTGGCGTGCAATTTTGCCAATCCATATGGCTGGATGTGGCGCTGATACCGTTGTGGATTCCTCCGGGGCAGTGTCCGATCATCTTGTCGACTTGTGCACAACTGTGCATGAAAGTGCATAAGACGGTGGATAACTTATGTGGATAAGTTGGCCATAATCCCGTAATTCAAGGGATATGTCTGTGGATAACTTAGGAAAGAGACGCGATGTTATCCAATGATTTCCCGCCTCGGCAACCGTTTGTGCACCGGTTATGCACCAAAAAGAGCCTGTTATCCACTAGTTATCCACTATGTTTTCCACATTCTGTGGAAAACTACACGCGTGTAATTCATCCACAGCAGGTGGATAACAATGTGGATAACTAGTGGATAACCGGTGGATAGTTGTGGGTAAGTGACTGCGCGAGGGCGAAGGAGACCGGAGCGGCGGCAATTGCCATAATGGAACAACAATGTGCCGTACGCCGGATCTGCTGACAAAGGCGGCTCGGCACCCGTCGCAAGACAAAAACGCAAAAAGCCGGCCCTGCTCGCAAGCAGAACCGGCTTTCGTAATAAGACGATAGGCGAACTCAGCGCCAGCCCATAGTCATCAGGAAGCCAATCATAATCAGGGCGAAACCGATGGCAAGGTTCCAAGCGCCGATATTCGGAATCGGCCAGGAACCGGACGGGGAAAGGTAGTACACCACGCACCAAATCAGGCCAATGATCATCAATGCGCAGAATACCGGAACAAACCAACGCGGGTTGGACTTGGTGCCCTTGATGGTCTCCTCAACGCGCTTGGTGTTCTCCGCCTGACGGCTCATCATGCGCTGCATCTGCGGGGTCAGCGTGGCCTTGTCGGCAGTGGCGTTCAGGACAGCTTCGACCTTCTCCATGTCAACGCCGTAGTTCTCATCCTCTGCAGCGGTCTCGTCCGCAGCGTTCTCGGACTTGGCGGCATCGTCCGTGGCGGCCTCAGATGAGGTCTCGCCCTGCCAGTCCTTCTGGTCGTTCGAGTCGGTTTCGTGCAGCTCTTCGTCAGCCATCAGCATAGTCTCCATTCAGTAGGCTAAAAGTCATAATAGTGGCTACACTCGAAACCAGTAAACTCGCCGCGTATAAAGATGGGAAATCATGTCCAGGCACGTAGGCAAACACAGCACGAAGCGCTCTCTGCTGGGAGGCGTTGCGGTGTTCGTCGTCGTCGCTCTGACTGGTTTTCTGCTGAGCACCAACGTACGCGTGAACCGTACGGCGACCGTTACCAATGACACGGCAGATCTGGTGGAACAAGGCGTCAGCGAGGTCAACCAACTGCAGAATGACGTGAACGATTTGCAGCGGCAGGTGACCAATCTCACCGATGTGCTGGGTTCCGGCGACCGGAATGCCGGCGATCAAAGCAGCCAGGGAGACAGCAGCGACAACAGCCTTATGATGCCCGAGCTGGAGGGCGCTGGTGTTACCGTAACCCTCAACGATTCGCCGTTGTGGGAAACCGCAGTCAACAACAGCGGTTCGACCACCAACATCAACGATTACGTGATTCATCAGCAGGATGTGGAATCCGTGGTGAACGCGCTGTGGGCGGGCGGCGCCGAGGCGATGATGATTATGGATCAGCGCGTGCTGTTCAATTCGGCCGTAATCTGTTCCGGCAACGTGCTGTCCATACATGGTAAGAAATACGCGCCGCCATTCACCATCTCGGCCATCGGGGATCAGGCCTCCATGCGCAAGGCGCTGAACGATTCCGAAGCCATCACCATTCTTAAGCAATATGTGACCGCATTCGGCATCGGCTACAAAGTGGAGAACAAGGACGATCTCAATTTTCCGTCCACCGCGGCCTTGCTGCAGCAGCTGAAATATGCCACGGTGAATGAGACGCAGTCCAAGGACGAGGAGAACGCCCAACAATGAGGCACGGCAACCATAGCAGCGACGCCAGCATCGCGATGGATAATGTGCCTGCATACGCAGCGGGCGCAGGCAGTGCCGCATCAGTGCAGCCATCGCGCGGCGGTGACTCGCGTCGCAGGCCATCCGCTCCGAGGCGCGGCGCATTATGGCAGGTGCTGGGCATCATTGCGGAACTGTTGCTGACCGCCGCTGCGATATGCGCGCTCTATATCGTCTGGCAGATGTGGTGGACCGGCGTGGAAGCCGAACAAGTCCAGAATGAGACCGCGCAGTCCGTGAATTGGTCCGACCCCAGCAACAACGGCGGTGATGTCAAGGTGGCCGAGGCGCAGGAAGGCGATCCGCCGGTCCAGCCCGAAAAACCGGCGTATGGCGATCTGATCGCACAGGTGTACATCCCTCGTTTTGGCTCTCAGTGGCACCGCAACTTGGTGGAGGGCACCACGCTGGAGCAACTGAACCGTCACGGTCTGGGGCACTATCAAGACACCCAGATGCCTGGTCAGGTCGGCAACTTTGCCGTAGCTGGCCATCGTAATGGCTACGGACAGCCGCTTGGCGACGTGGACAAACTGCAGGAAGGCGACCCGATCATCATCCGTACCAAGGATTACTGGTACGTCTACCATTACACGCGCTATGAGATTGTGCTGCCCACCGACATATACGTGATTGCGCCCAACCCGGAGAACTCCAGCGTGGAGCCCACCAAACGCATGATCACCCTGACCACTTGCGAGCCGAAGTACAGCACTCCGACCCGCCGATGGATCAGCTATGGCGAGCTCGCATATTGGGCCAAGGTGTCTGATGGCGTGCCCAAGGAACTGGCCACCACCGATTCGTCCGGTGAGGTGCGTTTTGCCACCAAGGAGACCCCGTCCCTGGTTTCCAAGATCGGTTCTTTGGACAAGGTGGTGTATGGCGCACTGGTGGCATGGCTGATTCTGTTCATTGCCGCAGCCGTGGCCTGGCGCTGGCCGGTGCTCAAGGCGATTCGTCTGGGCGAACGCCGCCGCCCTGATGCCAGCATCTATGGCACGCTGCTGCGCTTGCAGCCAGGTGTGGCGCCAATCCGCTGGCTACTGCTGGCTGTGCTGCTGTTTGCCGGTGCCGCGGCCCTGTTCCAGTGGGTATTCCCCTGGGCGGCCGCCAACATTCCGTTCCTGCAGCAAATGTCGAACTTCGTGGTGTCCAACTAGGCCGTGCGCATGTTCGGGTGCAAGCACGGCAAAGCGCTGTAGTATGGCTTGCAGCATAGGTTTTTCAAGGAGAGCAGTATGACCGATTCCGCACGCATCCTGGTGGTGGATAACTACGATTCCTTTGTATATACGATTGTTGGCTATCTGAAGACGCTTGGTGCCACGATTGACGTGGTGCGCAATGATGCCATCGATCCCGCCGCGCCCGGTGTTCTGGACGGCTACGACGGCGTGCTGATTTCCCCCGGACCCGGAGCTCCCGCCGAATCCGGTGCCAGCGAGGATATGATTCGTCTGTGCGCAGCCACCGGTGTGCCGATGTTCGGCGTGTGCCTGGGTCTGCAGGCGCTCGCTGAGGTCTATGGCTGCACAGTGATCATGCGCCCACCATCATGCACGGCAAGACCAGCTTGGTGGAGCATATCGATGATGAGATTTTCGAGGGCGTGGCCAACCCGATGACCGCCACCCGATACCATTCGCTGGCCGTTGAGCCCGATTCGGTGCCGGATACGCTGCAGGTCACGGCATGGACGCAGGATGACCACATCATCCAAGGCGTGAGGGTCAAGGACAAGCCGATGTATGCGGTGCAGTTCCACCCGGAATCCGTGATGACGCAGGATGGCTACCGTCTGCTGGCCAATTGGCTGAAGGTGTGCGGGCAGGATAACGCCGTAGCTAAATCCGCCGGATTGCAGCCCAAGGTCACGAAGTAACGAGTAATGATTGACCCCCGCTAGCAGGTATCGCTAGCGGGGGTCAATGCTCATCATCGGTCGCGAGACGGGCTATTCCGTTGTGTTGGTGTTGCCACCACTGCTGTTGTTGGTATTGCTACTGGCCCCAGCCTTGGTCGTGATGGTGACAGTCGAGCCTTCATCGACCTGCGAACCGCCAGCCGGATTGGTGCTGACCACCACTGCGTTGTTGTCGCTTGGTCCGCTGACCTGTACAGTGAACCCGGCTGCCTCCAGCGTGAGTTTTGCAGTCGCGTAGTTGGTGCCGGCGGCAATGGTCGGCACGGTGGCCTGCTTTTTGCCGGCGGATACCCAAATGGTGATGGTGCCGCCCTGTTCGATGGAGGAACCGGAGCCGGGCTCCACGCGGGTAATCGACCCGGCAGGCACCGAATCGGAATTCTCGGATTCCACGGTGAAATTGAATTTGTCGTTGTACTGCTGCAGCACGGCATCCTTTGCCTGGCCCACCAGGTTGTCCGGCACCTTGGTCATGCCGGTGGACACCCACAGGGTGATCGACGAGCCCTTGGTGGCGGACTGCCCGTTGGCGGGATCGGTGCGGGTCACCAGATCCTTGGCCACGGAATCACTGTCTTCGGTCTTGACCACGGAGTTCACTTCAAAGCCGGCATCCTTGAGGATATTGCGGGCCTCATCCTGAGTGCGCTTGGAAACGTCCGGAATGGAGATGGACTGCGGTCCGGCCGAGAACCATACCTGCACCTTGGAACCCTTGACCACCTTGGTGCCGGCCTTGGGGCTCATTCGCGTGCATGTACCTTCCGGCTCGGTGGAATCGGTGTCACGCTTCTCCACCATCGTCAATCCCGCCGCTTTGAGCTTGGCGTCCATGCCATCCTTGGATGTGGATGCGGTGCATTCAGGTATGGCGACCAGCTCTTCGGTGGACGTATGCGACCCGTTCATGGCAAACGCTACGCCAACCACGATGGCGATAACCGCGATTAATGCCACAACCACACCAATAATGATGCGCTTGCGCTTCTTGGCCTTGGCCGCAGCCGCACGCTGCTCGGCACGCGACTTGACGTTTGCGGCATTGGTGCCATTGGTGGCCGAGATCTGCTCGAACTGGCCGGTTACCGGATTGAATGCCTGCGTAGGCTGCTGAGGCTGTCCCAGAGCTGTGGTCGGCAGGTCGCGCTCGGCATCCCTGCGGGCTTCATGTTGGAGAGGTCGGTCAGGGGGTTGAACGCGGCCGCCACCGGAACGCCGCCGTTCATATAGGTCAAGACATCGTTCTTGAACTCGGAAGCAGTGGCATAACGGTTCTGGCGATCCTTGGCCATGGCCTTGGCGCAGATCGAATCCCACATCTTCGGCAGGCCCGGTACTACGGCGGAAGGCGGCGTGGCCACCTCGGAAACATGCTGGTATGCGATGGCCACGGCGGAATCGCCGGTGAACGGCGGGCGGCCGGTCAGCATCTCGTACAGCACACAGCCGGCGGAGTACAGGTCGGAACGCATGTCCACGGTCTCGCCGCGTGCCTGCTCGGGGCTCAGGTACTGTGCGGTGCCCACCACGCCCTGCGATTGGGTCATGGTGGCGGCCGAGTCGTCCAGTGCGCGGGCGATGCCGAAGTCCATGACCTTGACCACGCCCTGCTCGGAAATCATGATGTTGCCGGGTTTGATGTCGCGGTGGATGATGCCCATACGATGCGAGTAGTCGAGGGCGTTCAGCACGCCGAGCATTACCTGCTCGCAGTCGCGCTGGCTCAAGGCGCCGTTCACCTTGATGATGTCGCGCAGGGTCTGACCCTTGACGTACTCCATCACGATGTACGGCAGATGCTCCACGTCGCCGTTATCGGCGGTGACCGTCTCCTCGCCGGAATCGTAGATGTTCACGATGTTCGGGTTGTTCATCTGCGCGACCGCGTGCGCCTCACGGCGGAAGCGGGCCAGGAATATGTCGTCGTTGGCCAGATCCGCGCGCATGATCTTGATGGCGACGGTGCGCCCCAAGCGGGTGTCGAGAGCGACATGGACTTCAGCCATGCCGCCGCGGCCAATGAGCTGGCCGAGCTGGTATCGGCCATCGGCCAGTGCAGTAGGCATATTGCTGCTCATTGCTTATTCCCTCCCAATAAATGAGGCCGGAGCCTCCATAACGATGCGCGGTGTGCTCGACACCCTACGGGGCAGACGGCTACCGGACGTGATCATGGTGCTGTCGGTCATTTCGGTCTGCTGGTCAAGCAGACGACGTTCGATGCGGGCCAGTGTGCGGGACACCACCAGAGCGTCCTTAGGACGGTCCAGCGGATCTTTGGCCAGCATGGACATCACGAATTCACGCAGCTGGATATCCACGGAATCGGGCAGCGGAGGCACGGCATTGTTCACGTGTGCGGCCGCGATATCCACCGGAGTGGCACCGGTGAACGGACGGTGGCCGGCGAGCCCTTCGTAGGCCACCACGCCCAGAGAATAGATGTCGGATTGCGGCGTGGCCTGCTGGCCCTGCGCCTGCTCAGGCGAAATGTACTGCGCGGTGCCCACCCACCATGCCGTCTTGGGTGATCTGACCCTGGCCGGTGGAATAGCTGACGCCGAAATCGGTGATTTTCACCTCGCCGCTATCGGAGACCATGATGTTGGCCGGCTTGACATCGCGGTGAATCACGCCGTGCGAGTGTGCGATGAACAGGCCGCGCGCGGTCTGGATGAGAATGGGCAGCAGTTCGATGGGATCCATCGCGCCCTTCTCGTGGAACAAATCGGCCAACGACTTTGAGGCACGTATTCCATAATGAGGAATCCGATGCCATCATGCTCATAGTATTCGAACAAGGCGGCGATGTTCGGATGCGCCAGATTGGCGGAGTTGTGGGCCTCGGCACGCAGACGGCGAAGCTTGGCCTCGGCATTGGTCATGTCCGAACGCAAAGCCTTGATGGCCACCTCGCGTCCGAGCTGGATGTCGTAGCCTTTCCAGACCTCGCCCATGCCGCCCTGCGCAAGGCGCGCGTCAAGGCGGTATCGGCGGTGAATGAGCTGTCCTTCGATGAGTTTCATTGCTGCAGCGCTCCTGAATCATCGCGCGCATAATCGGGCCTGCGGCGAACGAACCGTACAGATCTGTGTTATGCACCAGCACTGCGACGGCAATCTGCGGATCGTCTGCCGGCGCGAAGCCGATAACCCAGCCGTCGATGCTGCTGTTATCGATGCCGATTTGTGCAGTACCGGTTTTTGCGGCCACAGATATGCCATTGATGGCAAGCGTCGGGTTGGCCTTGGTAACCACGCTTTCCATCATGGTGGTGAGCTTGTCTGCAGTATCCTTGCTAAACGCCTCGGCCATGACCTGCGACTTGGTTTCGGAAAGCACGGTCAGATCGGAGGCGCGTACGCGATCCACCAGGGTGGGACGCATCAGCTTACCGTCATTGGCGATGGCCTGGGCGACCATTGCCATCTGCAACGGCGTGGCCGTGTTGTCGCCCTGGCCGATGGAGGCCAATGCCAGTTTGTCGGCGGTGGAGCTGGACGGGAACGTCGATGCGGTGGCTGTCATCGGGGTGCCGGTGTTCTCGGTGCCGTCAATGGTAATGGTGCTGCCGAAGCCAAGCTTGGTGGCCATATCGCTGACCTTGTCTTGTCCCAGAGCCACGCCAAGTTGGGCGAAAGCGGTGTTCGAGGACCAGGTAATCGCGTCCTGCAGCGAAATCTTTCCGTCAGTGCCGTTGGTTGGTACACGGAGTTCGGCAGCTGGGTGTTGGTGCCGGGAAGCGTGTATGAGCTGCCTGCCGGAATCTGCGTATCTGTCTGGTAATCGCCGGTTTCCAGCGCGGCGGATGCCACGATGGTCTTGAACGGGGAGCCGGGCGGGTACAGCTGTGAGGTGGCGCGGTTGATCAGGGGCTATCGCCGCCTGCCGCAAGCTCGTTGTACGTCTTGGCGGCAGCATCGGAATCATGGGTGGCCAGCTGGTTCGGATCGTAGCTGGGGGTGCTCACCATGGCAAGGATGCGGCCGGTTTTCACCTCGATGGCCACGGCGGCGCCGTCCCTGGTGCCGAGCTGGTCGTACGCGACCTGCTGGATCTTGGGGTTGATTGACGTCTCGATGGACGCGCCTTGATTGGTGCTGCCGGTCAGCATGGCCTTGGCGCGCTGCCAGATCAGCGAGTCGGCCTCGCCGCTAAGCAACATGCTGCGCGAGGCTTCCAGGCCGCGATCCGCAGTCTGGTTGATGGAGAAGAATCCGGTGACCGGTGCGTACAGCGGTCCATTCGAATAGGTGCGCTGGTACTTGAATGCGTCATTTACCGGCTCCGATTGAGCCATTACCGTGCCGTCGGAGGCCAACGATGGGCACCACGATAAGCGCCCAGCTGATGGTATAGGGCGCGGGCGTTGCGAGAGTCGTTGTTCAGCGTGCTGGAGCTGATGGCCATGATGATGGTAGATGACAGGCCGAGTACCACGAACAGAGCGATGACGGCGGTAAACAGCTGGCGCAGGTATTTGTTCATGCGCGTTCACCTCCGTTGGATGTGTCGATGGAAAAGTTCGTCTGGATCTGCGGCACCGGTGGGGCAGGAGGTATGGATGGCACTTGGGGCACCGAGGGAATGACCCCGGTACGGACCGTGTACTCGGGTTCCTCAGCGGTGTTTGGAATCTGCGGGTCGTTTGCTTCCTCAGACACGTCGTGCGGCGTGGCCGAGGCTACACGCGGGCGGACAATGGGCTCGGTGGCGCGTGCGCGGGCCTTAAGCTCCTTGTTGCGCAACGCCGCAAGCGCTTCATGCTGGAAGGTATCTGAAGTCAGCTCAGGCTCCGGCTGGTTCGCTGAATTGGAAATGACGATAAGCAACGCCGCAAGAATGTAGTTGGCGATAAGACTGGAACCGCCGGCTGCCATATATGGCAGGGTCAGGCCGGTAAGCGGAATGACGAGCGTGATGCCGCCGACCACGGTGAATACCTGGAAAGCCATGGTGAACACCAGTCCGGAAGCAAGCAGCTTGCCGAAACCGTCCTTGATTTTCATAGCGACGATGAAGCCGGAAGCGATGATGATCAGGTAGAGCATCAGAATAGCCATGACGCCCACCAGGCCGAGCTCCTCGCCGAGGGAGGCGTAGATGAAATCGGAGTTGGCGAAGGTGACCAGAGATGGATGTCCCTGGCCCAGACCGGTACCGATCATGCCGCCGGATGCAAGGCCGAAAATGCCGGTGACCAGCTGCCAAGAGCCGCCGGGGGACTTGGTGTACTGTTCGTTGCTGAACGGGTGCAGCCATGCATCGACTCTCGAACCCACATGGCTGAACATGCTTGCGGCTAGCATCGCACCTGCGGCAAAGGTGATCAGACCGATGACGATCCAGCTTTTGCGGCCTGTGGACGTGTACAGCATGGCCACGAACATGGCGAAGAACATGAGCGAGGTACCCAGATCGTGTTGCACGACGAGCACTCCCATCGAGCGATCCACACCACGATGATAGGCCTAAGTCCTTGATGCGGGGCAGCTGCAATCCCAGCACCTTTTTGCCGCCGACAGCCAGCTGATCGCGATGATCGAAGAGATAGGCGGCAAAAAAGAACGCGAGAAAAAGTTTGGCGAATTCACCGGGCTGGAAGCTGCCGAGGCCTGGAATGCGCACCCAGATACGAGCGCCGTTGATCTCTGTGCCGATAACCGGCAGCATGGGGGAAAGCAGCAGTATCAGACCCACCACCATCGACACGTAGGAAAAGCGCCTGAGAACGCGGTAATCTCGCAGGAAGACGATGATCAGCGTCGAAAGCACCAAAGCAACGTACAGCCATATGATCTGGCGCTTGGCGATATCCCATCCCTCGCTCTGATCGATGCGGGCGATCATCGTGATGCCGGTGGCGGTGAGCAGCAGTACGCACGGCATGATGGATTGGCTGGCATACGGCTGGAAGCGGGCAGTCAGCCCACAGAACACGAGGAACAGTGCGGCCGCCGCGCACAACATGATGGCGTATTGCACGGGGAATGCGCCGGTGGTGCGCTGGAACATCTGGATGAACGCCAGCGCGCTGATAGCCACGGCAAGCAGGAGCAGCGCAATTTGGCGGAAACGGGTAGCGATCATTGCGATCCTCCGTGGTGGCGTCGTCGGCTGCCCCAATGCCGGACTCGGACTTGTTGGTATTGCCGGAAGTGGACGAGTTGGATGAGCCTGACGAGTTGCTGGATGTGGACTTCTTGGCCTGCTCGCTCTCCTGCTGCTTCTTGAACTTGTTCATTTCGCTACGAATAATGCCCACATGCGATTGGGCCTCGTCCAAGGAGCCCACCGAAATACCCCGATTGAGCTGATCGTGCCAAGTCTGCGGCAGATTCGACACGGTAATCGAGGTGCTGGAAACCTCATGAGACAGCGCCAAGCCGAACAGATTAGTAGGCACGCCTTGGTAAATAGCCACTTTGCCGTTGCTGTTGCCGACGTAATACCGGGTCTGGCTCCACATGTACGTGCCGGTGCCGGCACCGAACAGCACCGCCACAGCCAGAAGAATGGTGATGACTATGGCCAATCGGTTCCGCTGATGCTTGGCACGTGTGGCTTTCTTCTGCTCCACATGCTCGTCCCTGATGGCCTTGGCCACCTCGGGATCGTTCGGGTCCGCGGAAAGACGGCCGTCAGGCTTTTGCACTACCGGAATTTCGCCAGTATCCGGGTTATCGCGCTCGCCGGTCTCCTCGCGGACGGCGGAGGGCTGCACCACACGGGTGGTGGATGGCTCGGCGCTGGCTGGCGCTGCATCGTTATGTTGCGTGTCCGCTGGCTGCATCAGTGCCGCAGCGCGTTTGGCGGGCGAATGATCGTCCTCAGCGCGGGGCGTGGCCACCGGTTCGTTGACGATATCGGCAATCGGCTCCAGGTTGCGGCTGGCTGCGCCGCCCACCAGCGGGGTCTGATGTGGCAGATCGAAGGCGTCGGCATCCAAAGCCAGCGTGGCGTCCGCAATCACGGCGGTGACGTTGTCGGTGCTGCCGGCGCGTAGGGCCATCTGCACCAAGCGTTGCGCGCATTCGCCTTGATCGGCCAATGCGGTCATCGTCTCTTTGATGGTGGAGTCTTCCAGCACGCCGCACAGGCCGTCGGAGCACAGCAGCCAACGATCCGCGGGGTGGGCCTTGCGAATGGAGATGTCCGGGTGCGGGTCGATGTCGAAATCACCGAGCACGCGCATAACGACATTGCGTTGCGGATGGTTCTTGGCCTCCGCAGGTGTGATGCGGCCGGTGTCGATCAGGTGCTGAACATAGCTGTGATCGCAGGTAATGCGGCTCAGGTGGCCGTCACGCAGCAGGTATGCGCGGGAATCGCCGATATGCGCCACTACCCAGTAGCCGGCGACCAATGCCACTGCAGTGACGGTGGTGCCCATGCCAGCGAGCTTGCGTTCGCGCTTGGCCTTGCCGACGATGGCGTCATGCGCGGCCATAACGGAGGTTTCCATCATGCGGGAGATGACCTCGACATCACCGCCGGTATCGTCCTGCTCAATATGAGCCAGAGACCGGATGGCGATGGAAGATGCCGTGTCGCCGCCGGCATGACCGCCCATACCATCGCAAATGGCGATCAGATGCTCGCCGGCGAAGGAGGAATCCTGATTGTTCGCACGCACGGTGCCCACGTCGGACACAGTGGTGGAATACAGGAACAGCGGTTGTGAAGCGGCGGAATTAGGCATGCGGCTACCTCAGTTCAAAGGTTGTGGCGCCGATGCGCACGGGGATGCGAGCGGGCAGAATGGTGGGCTGGCTGATGCGCTGCTGATTGACCACGGTGCCGTTGGTGGAGTTCAGATCTTCAATAGCCCACTGGCCGGAACTGGGATCGCGATAGACGCGGGCGTGGTGGGAAGACACGAATTCGTCGTCTAAGACCACGGTATTTGACGCGGCGCGGCCCAAGCCGATTTCGGCTCCGGTGAGTGGCACGGAACTGCCGGCCAGCGGGCCGTCAATAATCACCAACAAAGTGGGGTTGACGTTTCCGGAGGCAACCGGTGCGCTGGACGAAGTGGCACGGGAGACCGGTGCTTGCGGCGCCTCGGCCTTCTCCTTGTGCATCTCTCGTTCGCGGCGACGGCGAGAACGAGACGGGCGCGGGCTGAACGTCTCGATGTCTTTGTGCAACGAACGTACCGCCAGCCATATGAAAACCCACAGTAGGATGAGGAATCCATACTTGAGCAGGGCGAATGTCAGTTCGGTCATAGATAGATGACTTTCGGGCGGGGCGCTCGACTACTCCTGCGCTTGCGCGGAGGCCCAGTACAGGATGCGCGTGCGGCCGATGGTGATGGTGTTGCCGTCGAGCAGCGTGGCGGCGGGAACCTGATGGCCTTCCACGTATGTGCCGTTGGTGGAACCAAGATCGCGCGCGATTACGCCGTTGTCCGTGATGTCGATTTCCAGATGCTTGCGGGAGATGCCCGGATCATCGATGACGATGTCGCAGCCGGAGCCGCGGCCGATCATCGTCTTGTCTTTGGTGAGCAGGTACTGGTTGCCGTTGACCTCGAGCACGGGGCTGTCTTCGGTCTGGGTGTCTGTGGTGACAGGCACGGCGTTGCCCTGCACGGATTCGGAGGCGAGGTTGAAATTGCCCTTGGACAGATCCAGGTCTTCTTCAAAGATCACTACGACCGGGCCCACGAAGGCATAATGCTGGCTCTTGGCGTACTCGGTGAGGTTGTCGGCAAGCTCGTTGGCCAAAGTTTCGCTGCCCCATGCTTCGATGCGGTCGAAGTCCGGAGTGCTCAGCTTAAAACGGTATTCATTCGGGGCCACCGTGCGGTCACGGCCCACAGGCATGGCTTCGGCATCAATTTCACGCTCCAGCGCACTGGAGAGGTCGACAGGCTGCAGGTCTTTGGAGCCGAATTTGGCGAATACTCCGTTGACTGCACCCTCCACGCTTTTTTCAAAACGGTCGAGAACGCTCATAGTCCTCCCTTTCTAATCTTCACCTATCCTACGCGGCTGTAGGAATATGGGGGGTAAAAACAGGCCCGTTTGCCGGCGATGAGTGCAAAATTTCCAAAAAATAGACAGGAAAAGAGGGCGTGATGTGTCGTTTGGCACATCTCAGTGGGGTGAAACAGCCAGTTCGTGGCGGGTGCGCCCCACTACTGGCCTCTCAGCGGTGCAAAATATCCAGATGCTGGCGGTTTTGCCCTGCTGGGGAGCTGCCAGTGGGGCAAAACCACCAGTTTGTGGTGTATTGGCTTCGCTGAAAGCGTCTCAGTGGGGCAAATCTTCCAGTATCTGGTAAGACGTCTCCACTGAGGGCTTGCTGGTGGGGTCAACTTGCCATGTACTGGCAGAATCGTCCCACTGAGTATGTTTCAGTGGGGCGGAACAGCCAGTTCATGGCGGTTTTGCCCCACTGGAGGGGATTAGGACAGCGCCTCGCGTAGGAAGTCGCGCTGGAGCGTGAGCAGATTCTCGGCCACCGTTTCGTCGTTGGTCATATGGGTGATGCCCGTCAGCGGCAGGAAGGTATGCGGACGGCCTGCTGCCATCAAGGCTTGCGAGAGACGCAGGCTGTGGGCGATGGTGACGTTGTCGTCGGCAAAGCGTGGATGAGCATCAGTGGGCGTGTGAGCTTCGGCGCGTCCTGAACGATGCCGTTGCGGTAATACACGTCCGGGTCGAGGCCCAGATAACGCTCGGTGTAGTGCGTGTCGTACAGCGTCCAGTCGGTGGGCGGGGCACCGGCGCAGGCGGCCTTGAACACGTCGGGTGCGTCCAGCACGGCCAACGCGGAGAGGAATCCTCCGTAGGACCAGCCGATCATGCACACCTTATCGAGGTCGGGCATAGGAATTGCCTCCCGCTTGCGGGAGGTGGCGCAAGGCGCCGATGGACGGTTCTCAGCCTTGGCTAAATCGCCCTCGGTCAGCTGCGTCGAGAGTCCCCGGTCGGCGTTCAGCTTGGCGATGGCCTCGGGCAGAGCGTTGACGGCCTCGACCTGATCGGCCAACGTCACGTCCTTCATGTCTTCGAAGATTTCGCGATCCCAAGCCGGGCCGCGACCGGTGGTGCCGCGATTGTCTGCGGTAACCACCAGGAAGCCTTGATCGGCCCACCACTGGCTTTCCCAGTAGAACGACTGCGAGGCGATGACCTGCTGGAATCCTGGGCCGCCGTACGGTTCATCAGCACCGGCAGCTTATCGGCGTGCGCGTAAGGGCTTTCGGGGCTTGGCGCGATAATCGCCGTGTACATCTGGTGCTCGCCGAGGCGTGTAAAGGTGACGTTCGGCGTGAATCCGGGTTCGGCAGCGGTGCTGGCGATAGTGGCTTCTGCTGGTCCTTCTCCCTGGGAGGAACTGTCGGCCGTAGGGAGATTGAGCGGAGTCTCGGTCGTCACCGGTGCGCTCCCCTCAGTTCGCTTCGCGGCCAGCTCCCCTCGGAGCGGGGAGCCAAGGATGTGGAACATCTGAGCATTGGCATGGGTCATGTCGCGACCGGAAACGACCATGCCGCGCTCGGCGCGCGAGGCGGTCCACTGGCAGGCACAGTGGTCACGGGTGTGATATCGCCGCTGTAATCGATGCTCACCACGTCGAAGCTTCGAGCATCATGCCCACCAATCATGGACGCGATGGACTCGTCGGATGCGCCAGCACCGTTGGTGGTGCCGTCGTCATCGCTGGACTCGGCCCATGCGGGCGGCACCTCGGGGGCGATCTCCGGCGCGCGCTGCACTACAGCCAGCACGTCGGTATCAGTCACATCGAGCACAGTGCGCACATTCCAGCCGGCGGGCGTGAACGGCCGGCCATCCACGGTCAGACGGTTGGTATCGGTGCCCATGTCGTTCAACGAGCACACCAGACGGCCATCTGTCGTGTAGGCGGGCGTGCCATGAATCAGATCGATCCATTGCTCATTCGCATGCTCCTCAAGTACGCGGGTGGCGCCGAGCGTCGGGGCGGACGATGCAAATGAAGAGGTCTCGCCGATTTCGTTGTCGCCGCCGAACTCCACGACATCAGTTTCCACAATCCTCTCGCTCTGATCGGCACTGGCTGCCTGAGCCCAAGTGGCGGCAACGTCATCGCTCAGCGCCTCCGGCTCTTCGGCGGTCTCAACCGCCACCTCGAGCACCTGATCGCGGGTCTGGCGGCGGTTCTGCACCAGCACCAGAGGATCATGGCCGCGCTGCCAATTCACGGCAGCCACATATTCGTAGGCTTCGCGATCCCATGCCACATCAGCATTGCCGGTGATGCCGGCGTATCGGTAGTTCTCATCGAACGCAAGGCTGATTACGGTCAGATACACATCGGCATTGCGGGTCAGCGCGCGCGGGTAGCGGCGACCGGTGGCAGCGGTCTCGGGATTGGCCGGATCGCTGATGTACCAGGTCGGTTCATCGGCGGTATCAAAGGACTCGAATAGCACATGTTGCGAATCCGGCGACCACCAGAAACCGTCATAGCGATCCATCTCTTCGCCGGCCACAAACTCGGCCAAACCAATCTTCCAGGTGTTGTCAGCTGGGTTGCCGTCCTCGTCCTCCACACTTACGCCGTAGATGGCGGTGATACGGTCGGTGAGCGGCTGGTCGCCGTCCTCCTCATCGCCGTACAGGCCCTCACTCAGCGCGGATTCCTCGGCATCTGCCTCTACTTCAACGCCGTTGTCCAGCTCACCTTCGGGCACTTCGAACGGTTCGCCCTCAGCCGGCCAATCGCCAATGTCGACCAGCATCAAGTAGGTGCCGGTGGTGTACAGCACATGCTCGCCGTCTGGGGCGATGCGCGGGTTGAGCACCGGCGTATACATTGCCGGATCCTCGTCCAGCCATTCGCCGGCCAGCTCGCGGGTGCGACTGGTCGGCGCGCCAGTTGCAGCATCGTTGCCAATCTCCGTCAGAAACAGCCGACCATTGATGGTGAACACCACGCGATCACCATCGGCGTCAACGGAATAGCTCACGATGCCAGCGCCGCCTTCACGGGCACGTTCGCGGCGTGCTTTCTCCTCGGCCGGCACATTTTCGCTATCAGCGGTAGCGCCCAGTAGCTCACGCGGATCGGCCAGCTTGGTTTCGTGATGCTCGCTCGAGTCATCAAACCAACTCAGCCACAATGCGGTGACGAGATCCTCGGGGCCGTCGGAGCGCAGGAACAGCGCTCGCGAACCGTTGCCTATGGTTTGCGCGGAACGCGGGGCTCCGCAGGTGAAGCGCAGCGTACGTGCCTGCGACGAGGCAGATTGGCGATTGCATCGGTAACATCATTGGTTTCGCTCATGCTTCCAACCTACGCGCTTGTACGGTCAGGGGGAGTTGCTGCCGGCAACGAAGCAATACATCGGTTCGTTCACAATTTTGCCTTGCTGGCGGCTCCTCAGTGAGGCATTTTGTCGACTGGTCCGAGGTTTTGCCTTGCTGGCGGCTCCTCAGTGAGGCATTTTGTCGACTAGCTCGAGGTTTTACCTCACTAACGGCCTCTCAGTGAGGCAAATCATCGACTGGTCCGAGGTTTTGCCCCCCGCAACAGGTGGTGGGCGATAAGAATCCGCTCCGGCAGGCTTGCTGGCCGTAAGATAGTGGACATGCAGGTGACGATGATCGACGAAAACAAGTACGCCGAAACGATGACGGACGTGGTGCTGCCCGCCCTCGAGCAATGCCGAGATGAAGGCTGGTACGACCCGTCCGCTGCCGAGCGATCGGCTGGTATTGAGCCGCTTTCCGGCATTATGGATACAGGCGGACGCTCTGGTCAACTGCACTACTTGTGCTACGACTCGGCCAAGTTCGACGCAATTCGCGAGCAAGGCGCCACCGCCACCTTCCGCGGGGCCATCGTCATCAGCCACGGGTTCACCGAGTTCGCGGAAAAATATGACGAGCTGGTCTGGTACTTCCTGCTTGCCGGCTATTCGGTATGTGTGCTCGAGCATCGTGGGCACGGCAAATCTTCCCGCGACGTCGAGAACCCATGCATGGTGTGGATCGATGATTGGCGCCGATATGTGGCCGATTTGGCCGGCTTCGCCGAAACCATCGGACAGCAGTACGCGGCCGGCATGCCGCTGAACCTGTTCTGCCACTCGATGGGCGGCGGCATCGGCGCACTGGTGCTTGAGCAGTATCCGACCTTGTTCGACAAGGCGGTGCTCTCCGCCCCGATGATCGCCCCCGCCACTGGTATGCCGTTGGGCGTGGCCCGTGTGCTGGTCGGCGCGCTGTGCGGTCTGGGGTTCGGCAAAAAGCGCGTGTTCGGACAGTCCGACTTCACCCCGGAATTCTCCATGGAAGGCAACGAGGGCGCCTCCGCGGCGCGTGAACGCTGGTATTTCAAACTGCGTTGCGAGAACCGTGAGTATCAGACCTATTGTGCGGCCTTCGAATGGGTGCGGCAGGCGCTGAAGATGAACCGGGCTGTGCTCAGCCCCACCGCCTGCGCCGAAGTGGAGACGCCAGTGCTGCTGTTCCAGTCCGGGCGCGATATCTGGGTGCTCAACAATCCGCAGAACCGTTTCGTCCAACTGGTCAAGGACGGCGGCGGCGAGGCGGACATGGTGCGTTACCCTGAATCGCTGCATGAGATTTTCTCGATGCCGAACGCCATCTACAAGCCGTACCTCGAGAGAATCCTGAGCTTCTACGACGATCCGATGATTGCCAGTGCCACGTACTGATTGAGTGGAATATATCAGAATTTCACTGTGGGTAAAACTCCGGAATGATTGCCACGCTCTGGAATTGGGTGAAGTGAAGGTCAAAGGTTGAGAGCCCGGGAGGGTTCCGGAACCGGCCACGATAACCGTTGCCAGCCCGTGATACGGGTTGGCGGCTGGTAGCCAAGCCGATTCTCTCCTAATCGAGGAGTACCGATTATGGCAATGTTTCCGGCTTTGATGAATGACACTATGTTCTCGGATCTGTTCGATGACCCGTTCTTTGAGGGCTGGCGCAACACGGACAACGCGATGAGCGCTGCGATGCCTGCCAACATGATGACCACCGATGTGCGCGAGACCGATAAGGGCTACGACGTCGACATCGATATGCCTGGTTTCAAGAAGGACGACATCAACCTTGAGTTGAACAACGGCTATCTGACCGTGTCTGCGTCTCGCAGCAGCGAGCATGAAGACAAGGATCCGGCTGCTGAAGGTAAGGACTCGGATGAGCAGTGCGCTTGCGCGTCCGATTCCGGCAAGTGGCTGCGCCGCGAACGCTACATGGGTTCGTGCTCTCGTAGCTTCTATGTCGCGATGACGTGAAGGAATCCGACATCCACGCCAGCTACCAGAACGGCACGCTGTGCGTCCAGGTGCCGAAGATGCAGGCTCAGCCGCAGGTTGAGGCCAAGCATCGGATCGCAATTGAGGGCTGATTGAGATTGTTGCGCTCAGTCTCTCTTGAAGCTTAGCTTCGTAGTGTGCTTGCCCGGTGTCCAGCATCGGGCTCGCCCCCTCTGACGAGGAGGCTGTCAGCGAAGCTGACTGGGGGAGAGATTAGCGCAATCGATTGCAAGCTAGACTCTGTTCCCTGTGCTGTCTGTCCTACGCTTTCAGCGCCGACTATTGTGACAGACGGCGGGAAACATAGCCAATACGAATGCCGGATAGGGTGTATGCTCTGCCCGGCATTTTGCTGTTTTGAGCACCCTGTTTTGCCATGTTCTTATTCCGGTCGTGTGCCGTTCTGCCACTGTACATATCCGATGGGTAGAGTGACTTCGAAACGAGGCAAGAGAGGACATGCATATGGCAGACGACGCGCGCAACGCAAGCGGCACACCGGCACCGACGGCAAGTCATGCCGGCCATTCCGGCGGACATGTTGTTTCCTCCCGTGCCACTGCGGTCGGCCTGATGGCAATTGTGCTGTGGAGTTTCATGACCGGAACGGTGCGCATCGTCGCCGAAAGCTTCGGCGCCACGCTCGGATCGGCCCTGATATATACGGTCGGCGGTGTTCTGCTGCTGGTGTTCCGCCGCCCGGCGCCAATCCGTGAGTTCCCCAAGAAGTATCTGATTATCGGTGGCCTGCTGTTTGTGTTTTATGAATCGTCGATTTCGCTTTCGCTCGGTTTGGCCTCTACGGCCGCTTCGTCGGTGGAAGTGAGTCTGGTCAACTACCTATGGCCCACGATGATGGTGCTTCTGGCGGCGGCCGTATCCCGTCGCAGGCATGCGGTGTGAAGGTGCTGCCGGGCGCGATCGTGGCCACGGTTGGCGTCGCGCTGGCGGTTGGCGGTAATTCCGGGCTTGACTGGCAGGCAGCCGCTGGACACATAGCTGATAATCCGCTGCCGTATGTGTTGGCTTTTGCGGGCGCGCTCGCATGGTCGGTGTATGCGGTGTTCACGCCGGCCTGGTCACATGGAGTGGATGGCACTTCGGTGTTCTTCCGTGTGTAGCCGTGGCATTGTGGATTATCCATTTTGCTTCCGGGCAGGGCTGGCCTGCAGAGCCGCCGAGTCTGGTCGCATGGCTGTTCGTCTTCATTGCGGCTGCCGCAATCGGCGGTGGCTATGCCTGCTGGGGCTACGGCATTCTGCACGGCTCGATGGAGCGGCTGGCCATCGCCTCCTATGCCACGCCGGTGCTCTCCACTGGGGCCAGTGCGGTGCTATTGGGATTGGCGTTATCGTTGCCGTTCTGGTGCGGTGCGTTGCTGGTGGCCGCTGGTTCGGTGCTGAATTATCTGGTCAGCGCGCGTCGCTCAGACCCCACCACGTAGTGAAATCTCCACCACGATGTGAATTGCCCACCACGAGGCGTCTCAAAACGGCTTAATTCCGCGAATCATCAAATCCCGCTCACCGCGTGATGGGCTTTTTACTACGCGGTGGGAGGTTCACCGCGTAGTGGAATTAACCATAATCACTTGCCCCGGCGCTCGGACGGGCGGCGGATCGGGTCAAGCAGGGCGTCCGGATTGGAAATGCCGAACATGCTGCGTCCGCCGGTGGATTCAGGGTGCTTGGCGAGGATGGCCAGAGAAATCGCACCCGGAACCAGAATGATCACGGACAGGGCGGCCAATCCCCAGTTCACAAAAAAATCCGAGGCACAGCACGATAATCACTAGAACCGCCACGGTGCCGATGATGGTCAACCATGCCTGATGCGGGTTGGAGACGCGGGTCCAGGAAGCATTCTTGGCCGCGGCGACGTCGGTCTCGGATGACTTGCCGGCGGAAGTCGGGCGTTGTTCGTTCGCGTTCGTTATACCTGCCAGCATATGCCCTGACGTCTGATGATGCGTTCCGGACAAAGTCTGAATAAAGGTTGAGAACTCTCGGGATGTTCTGTGAAATCCGGCACTCTTCCCTGAATTGCGCGATAGGCTTACGTGAGCTCTTGGGAAGCGTGGGGGTGAAGGTATGAGGAACTCCGTCTGGAAGATGTTGATGGAGCTGTCGCTGATTCGGGGAATCGTTCCTCAGACCGTATTCGGCGTGACCGCAGTGGCGGCACTCGTATTGCTGATCGGATTGGTTGTGGGCAAGCGGAACCGTGCGCATCGCATGCACCCGCTAATCGTGTCATTGATCGTCGCCGTGGCCGCCGGTGCTGTAGGCCTGTTGGCGGCATGGTTGGTATCCGACGTGTTCATGGCATTCGAGGTCTCGCTCGGCTGGCCGGTGATCTTTACCATCGCCGGCGGCATCGCGGCGGTCGGCTTCGTAATTGCCGCAGCTGTGATCGTCCAAGGACTGCGTCGCGTCGTCGCCATCATTCTGGTGCCGTTGATACTGGTCTCCACGGCACTCGGCGTGGATTCGATCTATGGCGAATACCAGACCATTGGCAACCTCGTCGGCTATTCGCCATATGCTTCGCTGAGCTCGGTCAAAGTGCACGAATCCGCGATGAGCGTGGACCAATGGCGTAAGCGTGCCCAGCGCAACGATTTGCCCGACATGCCGCAAACCGGCAAGGTGCTTACTGTCACCATTCCCAATACGAAATCGAACTTCGCCGCGCGCCCGGCAATGATCTATCTACCGCCCGCCGCGCTTAGCGAGATGCCTCCGACGTTGCCGGTTATGGAACTGATGGCCGGGCAGCCGGGCAGCCCGAGCCGCCTTATCGACGCGGGCAACATCGCGGCAATGATGGACTCGTATGCGGCCAAGCATGACGGTCTGGCGCCAATCGTGATTGTGCCCGACCAGAATGGTGAGGCGTCGCATAACAGCCTGTGTGCCGACACCACCCAAGCAATGCCGAGACCTATCTCACCAAGGATGTGGTCGTGTGGGCTAAGAGGAATCTGCCTGTGGCCAAGTCGGCGAAGATGTGGGCGATTGGCGGCTTCTCGCAGGGTGGCACCTGCACCACGCAGCTCGGCCCGCGTCATCCTGAGTTGTACGGCGCGATGCTGCCGGTGGACGGTGAGCTCAAGCCGACGAATGGTACGGTCGCCAAGATGGTCAAGGAGTATTTCGCCGGTGACCAGTCCGCTTATGACGCACAGGTGCCGGTTAATGTGATTGCCGCCACCGGCTCGTCGGACCAGGCGCTGTTCTCCGGCGCGGGCGAACGGGATAAAGAGTCGATACATAATATGCGTCTGATTGCCCAAGCCGCACGCAAAGTCGGCATGGACGTCACCGAACTGGTCGTGCCGGATACCGGACATGACTGGCATGCGGTGCAAGCCGTCTGGCGGGCCGGGCTTGACTGGTTCGGCGAACGAACCGGATTGGGTGAGATGCCGCAACCGTTGAAGGACTACAACCAAGTGGAGGTGTTGCAATGAGCGACGAACAGCAGCATGAGGGCGGCAGGAAGCCGCAGACCTCGCATGCGTCCAAGTCTCATGCGCCGAAATCCGGCCATGTTGCGGACAGCTGGCGTGAACTGGCCGAGGACGCGCGGCAGTGGGTGGATGGCCATAGGCTGGCCGTTGTGGCCACGACGGTGCTGGTCGTGCTGAACTTGGTGGTATGGCTGGTGGCCGCCATGGCCGGATTCGCGTTCCCATTGCGCCTAGACACCAGTATGGCCGAGTTCGATCTCGGCAAACTGGTGTGCTCGTTGTTCCTGGCGCGCGGCGTGATCCAGCTCATCATTGATGCCGTGCTGTGGCTCGTCATGTTCTCCATCGCCGAGCCATGGCTGGGTCGCACCCGCACCGTTGCTGCTGCGCTCGCCTGCGCTGCTGCAGGCGCGATTATCGGCCTTGGCCTGTGCGCGGCGGCCGGTTGGCTGTTCCAGGATTCCCAGTTCGTCTCCCGCATGCGGTTTGCCCTGAGCCGCTGGTGCTGCCGGTCGGCGCATTGATGGCGGCCAGCGCCTTCTGCGGCCACCTGTGGCGGCGGCGTATCCGGCTCATCGGATATGTGGCGATTCTGGTCGCGCTGCTCTACAGCGGCAACCCCGGCGACTACTGCATTCTCGCCGCCGCATTGCTCGGTCATATCGCCGGCCGTGTGATGGCCGGTCCACCCGCGCACGCCGAAACCGGCTGGCACTGGCTGCGTAGCACCTCATTCGAAGCACGTCGCGTGTTCGCCGCCATCGCCGTGGTGCTGGCGCTGGGGCCGGTCATTTCCATCACCTCGCATAACCATGCCGGGCCGTTGAGCACGGTCGGCCTACTGATGAGCCCGGCTTCCGTCGACAACGGCACCTTGGCCAAATGCTTGGCCGGAGCCACGCACAGCGGTTGCTTCCTGCAATTCGACCTGTTGCGTGCTTCGATGCCTGGCGCGGTTCTGCGCTCGCTGCTGCCCACAGCCGTGACCTTGGTGCTGGCATGGGGCCTGTATCGCGGTCGCCGGTTTGCGGCCATCTGCGCTGTGGCCATCAACCTGTTCACTGCGGGCGTCGCCATTGCCTATTATCTGGTCGTGCCGCTGAGCTTTGCACCGAACGGTATGACGTCCTTGCTGCAGCATGGCGCGATTACCGCTTGCGTGGCGAATGCTCTGCCACCGTTGATTTTTGCCGTCGCCTTGGCTGCGATGCTGAAGCATTTCCCGATTCGTGTCGGCTGGCGCCGGCTGATCGGCGGCGTCGGTGTAATCGTGCTGGCCTTACTGGCCTGCGCCGCCGTGTACCTTATGTACGGCATCGCCCAGCCGGACGCGTTTGCGCCTCGGGCCACGGCGTCGTCGCTGTTGGCCGAACTGCCGGGACGGTTCCTGCCCATCGGTTCCTGAGCCATATGAAGTTGTCGTTCGTGCCGCGTACGCCATTGGCGTCCGTGGTGTATCAGGGCGTTGGCTTGGTGTTCTGGATCGTGGTGCTGGCCGTGGTGATGCGTTGGATGAGCGACGTCAGTGAGTCGAATGAACGGGCGCAGGCCCGTGCCGAACGGCTGGTTGAGACCGGCGGCGAATCGATGAGCTTCATGACCACGTGGGAAGGCAACGACTATTGGCTGTCGCCCACGGGCAAATCGGCCGTGGCATACCGTGTACTCAACGGTATTGCGTTGACCTGCACTGGGCCATTTGGCGATCCGGCGGAGTGGATGGACGATCTGACCGGATTCACGCAGTATTGCGTGGAACGGTCGTGGTCGCCGGTGTTCTACAGTGTGCATCGCGAGCAGCGTGATGCGCTGCTGGCTGAGGGATGGAACTCGATTGAGGTCGGTAGTGAAATGGTTGTGGACCCGCGTGTGTGGAAGACCACCGGCAAGAAATGGCAGGACGTGCGTACCGCCATCAACAAAGCCAAGCGCGACGGCATCACCGATGTGCAGTCCACGTTCCTGGAATCGCCGCTGGAAGTGCGTGAGCAGATTGAGGACATCTCCGAGGAATGGGCACAGCTCAAGGCTTTGCCGGAGATGAAGTTTACGTTGGGCGGTGTCGAGGAACTGCGTGACCCGCGCGTGCGTCTTCTGTATGCCGTCGATGCGGATGGGCGTGTGCTGGGCGTCACCAGCTGGCTGCCCACATGGCGTGATGGGCGCGTGATCGGTTGGACACTGGACTTCATGCGGCATCGTACCGACAGTCCTAACGGCATCATGGAGTTCCTGATTGCGCGTATGGCCGAGCGTCTGCGTGATGAGGGGGCTGCGGATCCGGAGCGTGCCGCAGAATTCATGAGTTTGTCCGCGGCTCCGTTGGCCGGTATGAACCCCGAGCGGGACAATGCCGGCGAAGGTGGTGCGCCGGCCGGGGAAGGCACACAGGTGCTCCAGCATGCGCTGCAGATCGTGGCCGATTGGATGGAGCCGGCGTACGGCTTCCATTCGTTGTTCAACTTCAAGCGCAAGTTCCAGCCCACCGAGGCACCGGTCTACGTGTGCTACCCGGACCCGGCGGCATTGCCCCAGATCGGGCTGGCCGTGGTGCGCGCCTACGTGCCCAGCGTGACGCCCGCCGAAGTGGCCGGCATGCTCAGCACGCTGCGGTCGTAGGGTGTGGGGCGTACGGACCCTGACAATTGTGTTCGCGGTTGAGGCTCTAGGCCGTTTGCCTGTTCGTTTACGTACGGACCGGAGACTGGCCGATTCGAGCCCAAGATGGGGCTATCTGCTTTCAAAGAGGTGCCTTCAGCTTCTTGCGGATAGCTAACTGCCTTCGGAGGGGTACCTGAACCCTGAAATCCCAAGTATGAGCGTTGCAATGACGGCGTTTGTACTCGGGATTTCCCATATTCGGTACCCCTTTGGACGGAGATAGCATTCCGCGGAAGCCCGAATATACCTCTTTGAACGGAGGAACCCCAGCGAGGAGGGCATAGAAGTCGCTATCTCCGTTTCAAGGGCTGATTCGGCCTGCTCCGGAGGTCTACTCTCGTTTCGAGGGGCTGATGCCGAAGTATTCACGCTCCGAAACTGGCGGAATGGCGTTGGCGCAGATGGGTTTCTACATGCGTTCTAGTGGATGACTAGCCCCTTGAAACGAAAGTAGACCTCCGGCGGAGGCCGAATCAGCCCTCGAAAGCGTTTTTGCCGTTGCGGAGATTTTCCAGCCGTACCGTGAACCGTCTCAACGGTGTAACGTGGGGCGTATGAGCGAACTTACCGAACATAATGACGGCAACACGCAGGTCGCATACTTCGCCGGCGGCTGCTTCTGGGGGCTGGAGCGCTACTTCCAGAACGTCGACGGTGTCACGGACACCACGGTTGGCTACGCGCAATCCACGGTCGAATCGCCGACCTACGAGCAGGTGTGCGCGGGCGGCACGGATGCAGCCGAAACCGTGCAGGTTACTTTCGACCCAGCACGGGTAAGCCTGCGGACACTGGCATTGCTGTTCTTGGAAGTCATCGACCCGTTCTCGGTGGATCAGCAGGGCGAGGACCGCGGCCGGCAATACCGCACCGGCATGTTCTACACGGACGAGACGCAGCGTGCCGTGTACGTGGCGGCCTTGGAGCAGCTGGTCGACCGTCAGCCGCAGCGCCCGGCCGTGTTGGTCGAGCCGCTACGCAATTTCTACCCGGCCGAGGCCCATCATCAGGATTATCTGATCAACAATCCCGGCGGCTACTGCCATGTGCCGATTGCGGCGATTGCGAACGTGAAGCGCCGCCAGAAGTACGTGGAGCGTATCTGGGACTTGACGCTCGAGCAGTTCGCGGTCACGCAGAACGCCGCCACCGAGCGCCCGTTCGTCAACGAGTATGACGAGGAGTTCGAGCCCGGCATTTACGTGGATATCGTCAGCGGCGAGCCGTTGTTCTCTTCGCGGGACAAGTTCGACTCCGGCTGTGGCTGGCCCGCGTTTTCCCGGCCGATTAAGGGTGACTTGCTGACTGAGCACGAGGATCATCGCATTCCGGGGCGTGATCGTATTGAGGTGCGCACTTCCGACACGCAGATTCATCTGGGCCACGTGTTCGCCGATGGTCCGGCCGATCGCGGCGGCCTGCGCTACTGTATGAATTCCGCCGCGCTGCGATTCGTGCCGCGCTCGCGCATGGCCGAGGAAGGCTACGGCGACTGGGTTCCGGTTGTGGATGGGGAAGCTGACGGTCCGGTCGGGAAGACCGATCAGCCTGGGGCAGCTCACGAACGGTAAGCCGCGACTGTACGAGCTGCATGAGATGTGGTATTTTGCTGAATATAAGCGCCGAAAGGACCGGACAGCAACATGAGCATGGAGAACATTGCGGGCGCTCGCAAACCTGCCAAGCGTGAGGATGAGCGGACGGTTGCCGGCGAACATCGTATGATGCGTCGCGCGGACCGTGAGGTGACTGACCCCGAGCAGATCGCTGCGATTATCGCCGCTTGCGACATCGTCGAAGTGGCATATGCGGATGCTGAGGCCTGGCCATCGTGCCGTTGAATTTCGGATTTGATTATGAGTATGACGAGGCCGATGGTGTTGCCGCAACAGCCTTGGTGAACGGTGCTGAGACGGTCGGCAGCACGGGAGTCGTGGCAGCCGATGAGGTGGGGTGCCCCGGCAAACTGACGCTCTGGTTCCATTCCGCGCCGCACGGCCGCAAGCTCGACGCGATTCGTGCCGCAGCCGGCGGGCGTCTGCCCGTGGCATTCACCATGCAGGCCGACTGCGAGGTGGTGGCGGGTCGCACCACGTGCAATTGGGGCGAGGCGTTCAAGTCGATTGTCGGCAATGGCGAGGCCTCGCTGGTCAAGGATTTGGGCGAATGCCGCCACGGCTTGCAGGCGCTGATGGCGCAGCAGGCGCACATGCCGCACGTCGAATTCACCGACGCGCAGGTGCGCAGCGTCACAGTGTGGAAGATCGAGGTCGATTACTTCACCACCAAGGTCCGTGCCAAGCCCGCGCCCGCGCACATGCATCAGCGCCCTGCCGTACCGCGCGCAGGTGTGATCGGTGCCCGATAACATCATTGCAGCAGATGGGATGTCGGTTGTGGTGCGGCTCAACGGTTCTTAACGTACCGGGTGCCGCGGCCGGCGCCCAGTTTGGTGATGGTGCCGTTGTCAAGCAGTGTCTTCAGTGTACGTTCAACAGTGCTGGCGCTGATATCGGGCAATTGTTGAAGTATGTCCGCTTTTGAGAGCGGCGATAATGTGCGATCAAATAGATTGCCGATACGCTGCTCCTTGGTGGGTTTTCTATTGCTGCCCCAGCCGGACACTTCCCCAATCCGTTCGTCGAACTCTTTACAGGCAGTGAGGATGACGCCGAGTAAATAGTTCACAAATGGTGCATAGTCGTTGACGTTGTCGTTCCAGCCGTATGTGCTCGCGGCAAGTGCCTCGTAATAGGTGTCTTTGGTCCGTTCGATAAGGTGTTCAATGCTGATATATTTACCTACTTGGTAACCATTGCGGTAGAGCAGTAGCAAGGTCAGCAGCCGGCTCATTCGACCATTGCCGTCATTGAATGGGTGGATGCAGGTGAAGTCGAAGGTGAACATTGCTGTGGCGAGCAATGGATCGATATGTCCGTCTTGGACGGCTTCTGTATAGGCGGCGCAGGCGCGCTCGACGAGCTCCGGTGTGATGAGTGCGTTTGGGGGCGTGAAACGAATGATTTGTTTTCCGGTGGCGTCGCGCTCGATGATGACATTGTCGCTGTCTTTGAAATGTCCGCCGAAAGCGAGGCCAGTGTATCGGACAGATCGCGATGCAGTTGGAGGATTGTATTTGGGGTCGGTGGAATGTAGTCGTGGCTTTCGTGGATGGTGGCGAGTACGTCGCGATAGCCGGCGATTTCCTCCTCGGCACGATTGTGTGGCGTGGTTTTTTCTGCAACCAGTGCGTTGAGTCGCTTGTCGCTGGTAGAGATGCCTTCAATACGATTGGATGCGTTGGTGCTTTGAATGCGTGCAACCGCGATGAGTGTGTTCAGCAAATTAGGCCTGATTGCAGCCTGTACGCTTTGGCGACCTTTGGCTTCGTGGATGGCGGATAGCAGTGTTGTGGTTCGTGGGGTGAGCAGTTCCTTGGCGGCGGTGATGTAGTCGAAGTGCTTCATTGTGAATCTCTTTCTGCATCATATTCTATCAATATGATGCAGAAAAAACGATAGATGATGCAGAAAAGTGGATTGTTATTCCCTTGATGATGGTGTTGTTCAAATCTCACCTCCCGCTGGCGGGAGGTGGCGCGCAGCGCCGGTGGGTGCTTACGCCCGAACCCGATAGACTCGCCGCATGGCAGCAGTGACAGTGGTAATTACCAGTTGCAATCAGGGTCCGTTGATTCGCGAAGCAGTCGAGTCGGCATTGTCCCAGACGGTTCGCCCGGAACGCATCATCATCGTGGATGATGGTTCCGATGAGCAAACATCTGTTGATGTATTGAGCGCAATTCTCGACGATTGCCGGCATGGAGTGCTGGATACGGGCGGTGTCGCCGTCGATCTTATCGGGCAGGTGAATGCCGGTCCTTCCGCTGCGCGCAATCGTGGTGTCGCCGCTGCCGAGACGCCGTTCGTGGTGGTGCTGGATGGCGATGACCGTCTGATGCCGACCTTCATTGAGCGCACGTTGCCGTTGCTTACTGCTGATGATTCGATGGTCGCGGCCTCTGGCTGGCTGCGTACGTTCGGGGTTCTGGACTCAGTGGTCCAACCGATCGGTGGCGACGCGGGGGCGTTCGTGTCACATAACTGCTGCCCGGCAACATGCATGATTCGCCGCTCGGCGTGGGAGCGTTGCGGCGGATATGACGAGTCGATGCGCAGTGGCTTTGAGGATTGGGATTTCTTCTTGTCGTTGCTGGAGAGTGGGTTGGCTGCGAAAGCGGAAGATGGTATCGACGGTATTGGGGATGCCGGCGGTATCGATGATACCGATGGTGTCGAGGATGCTGGTAGTGCAGGCGGTGCTGTGGATATTGGCGGTACTAAGGATACCGGGAACATTGAGGCTGTCAGGGATGCCGGTAACACCAAGAATCCCAAGGAGGGCACGGCTCACATCGGCATTGTTCCCGAGCCCCTAATCGAATACCGCACGGCCCCGGCCTCCTCAAACGTGACCAGCATGACCAAGCGCCTCGATCTCATGCGCTTCCTGATCACCAAGCATCGCGATCTCTACGCCGCGCACATCGCCGACGCCATCCTCGGCGTTGAAGCCATCTCCATGAGCCGCTTAACCATGTGGGAATCGTTGATGCGCGGCGACACCACCGCCAGCCAAGCCTTCATGACCCACCCCACCTATGGCGACGGTGGAATGGCCGCCGCCATACGCTTGCGGAGTTGAGAGGCATCAGCTGACCAAATGCCGATAGAGCTCCGGATCGATTGGCCGGGCCAACCGCAGGATCGACAGCGTGACCTTCACGCTGCCTTGTCCGCTTGCGTCAGGTTTGGTGGTGAGCTGAGGGTTGTCAAACGCGGCAACGTGGCCAACGTAGTAGTACTTACCCTCGGCCTCTTCCGCCTTGCGCATAACGAATAACGGGACGAAATGCGTCTGGCCCCAATTCGGGCCAATGCCGTTAAGCGCCCATCGGAATTCGGGAGACTGCGGAGTTCGTCCATTCTTGCTGAAGTATTTCATTTCCTGTGTGCTCAGGAATTCATCTTCGTATTGACTTGCCGCGTATTTCACGAAGATGGGCATGGTATTGGTTTCCTTGTCGAGGAGGTAACCACCCACGTTTTGCGGAGTATTCTCCTTCTTCCATCCGCACAGTCGCATGACGTCTGCCATGGAATATTTGCGTTCGTACAAGAACATGTGATCAAAGACCTGTTGCCTGGCGGCGGCTTCACGGAATATATCTCGGCAATTGGCCATACCGGTGCGCAGAGTGTCCGCAAAGAAGATACGGAACGTTCTGTTCGTGGCAAGCATATCGGCGAATCTGCTGTTCAATCGATATGCGGTACCGTTTTCTGTGCCGATGCTGTTCACGGCTTCGACTAATGCTGATTGCCGAAACGATTGCAGTTTGGGCCGGTGAAATATGAGTAATCGAGCACGCTGATCGCAGAGTCGAATTGCGTGTCTGAACCATCGGACTGCGGGAATTCAGTACGAATCGCATCGAGCAATTCGCTGCGGCCGATTGGCGAGCCCGCACTCCAATGCTGCGGTACGTCGTCGTCGAGCCGTTCGCTGACGAAATGGCATAGCTGAGCAAGAATGGCCAATTCGTGCGGTCGCAATCCGGGCAGCAGCAGCTCCGCTGCTATCTTGAGTATCGCGTCTTCAACGTCGGTCACCGGCTCCAACTGATCCTCAAATGTCGCTTCATGATGTTTGCCTTTGCCCAGGCTTTTTTCACGGGAACGCACGAAATCAAGATAGTTGCTGCGCTTCGATGCGATGGTATACGGCAGTGAGGGGTCGTAGTTATAGATGTCCGTAAGCATGGGGATGCGGCCCAGCTCGTAACGGACTTGGCGATACTGTTCGGACAGCTTTTTCATGTCGGACCAGTCGGCGGTGTCCAAAGACTTAAGGATGCGCTCCTTGGCGATCGGGTCGAAACTGATGGACGACAGGCCGATTGACTTTCTCTGCAGGTTCTTGCGAGCTCTGTCGCGGTCGCCGGTGTTGCCGTATAACGCCACCGGAATCAGATAGTTGTTGTTGTAATTGCCAATGAAATCGATAACCACAACGCTTTCTTTGTGCGGGAATTTGCGCAGTCCGCGCCCGAGCTGCTGCGTGAAGATAATGCTGGATTCGGTGCTGCGCAACATGACGATTTGGTTGACGGCGGGAATATCAACTCCCTCATTGAACATATCGACAGTGAAGAGATAGTCGAGTTCGCCTTCAGTGAGCTTGCGGACGTATTCGTCTCGCTGCGTTTGGGACACGGGCCTGCCCATCGTCCGTGCTGGTAACGGCAGCGGTGCGATAGGGGCGTTCAGCTTGTTGATTCCACTGTTGGTTAAACAGCTGGGATAGCTTATGGGCTTCCTCCTGTCGGCTGCAGAACACGAGTCCGGTGACCGGAATGTTGAACTGCCCATATTCCTGCAACTTGTCAATGATGTAGCGGACTCGCTTTTCGGTGGCAAGCTGCTCGATCTCGTACTTGAGCTGTTTCGAGTCCTTCTCATCAAGGCCCTTGGAGACATCGAGACGATGGGCGATTCCATTCGGATCGTCGTTGGAGCCAAGGTATTCCGCAACACCGTAGTAGTGGAATGGACAGAGCATGTTCTCGTCCAACGCCTTCTGCAAGCGAATTTCGTACGCGATGTTATGCCCGAATAGCTCGAAGATGTTGATGCCGTCGGTGCGCTCTGGCGTGGCGGTCATGCCGAGCATGAAGTCGGCATCTTTGAAATGATTGATGACGCGCTGATATCCTTCGGCTCCAGCGTGATGAACTTCGTCAACCAGAACGTAGTCGAATTCATCGGATTTGAATTGCGCCAAAACCTCCGGCTGCCGCATCGTCTGTACCGTGGCGAATACGTAGCGGCGGTCCTGTTGCTTGCTGGTGCCTGAATACAATCCCAATTCGGATTCATCGCAGCCGAGCACCTTTTGGTAAGACTTCATTGCAGTTTGAAGAATCATCTGCTGCTGGGCGATGTACAGCATGCGCTTCGGCTGGCATTCGCGTACGTCGAATGCGGAAAGGTGCGTTTTTCCGGTGCCGGTGGCCGACACGATAATTGCGCGGTGCTCGCCTTGTTCACGAATCTTCTTGAGATTCGCCAACGCCTCCTGTTGCATGGCGTTTGGCTGAATATCATGCCCCTCAAGCGACTGCAGAATCTCATGACGCGGTGGGGCGTATTTCTTGAAATCTTCCTCATACTGTTTGATCCATTCTTCGGTCAGCGGAACGGAATCAGCCACCTGTGAGTCGATTTCATCCTGGAACTGCCCGACCAGCTCTCCATCCGCCAGCGATGAGACTTTGAGATTCCATTCGCGTTGCGTGGTCAATGCGGCTCCAGTGAGATTGGAACTGCCAACGTACAGGTCGTAATAGGGTGTGCCGTCTTTCATGCGGCGAGAAAAGATATATCCCTTGGGATGGAATGGTTGTCCTTGAGCCATTGCGGAAACTGAGGTATTACGGGAACCTTCCCACACGCGAACGTCAACACCAGTGGTGTTCTGAAGATGCAGCAGCTCCCAGAATGCCCTGGGATCGTTGAAATGATTTTTCGTTGAGGTAATCAGTGTGCCCGCTCGGGTCGCTGTTTCATGGTGACTTCTGAAGTCTTCAAATAAGCTGAGCACGGCCTCAGCCGAGACGAATGCGACAGAAATGTCGAAGGAATCGCTAGTAGCCAAGGAATTGCCGATTTCCTCGCGCATGGTCAATCCACCGGGGCGATTTGCGATGAGGGTCGGCTTATATTCGCCGGGAGCATCTGAGCGCGGCTCGATCAGACCTGAGATGACATCTTCGAGGATCGAGGGGGTTGGATCAGAATCGTGATGTTGCGTGTTGGCTGGAGAGTCTGAGGTGCTGACCAGATTTATAGACATGTTGCCCTGTTCCCTTGCGATTCGGATCGTTTGATGAATGCCTGACTGCGCTGTGGCGCGTTCATCGGAGCGTCAGTTGTTTGTTCGCGATAATCGCGACTGCTTCGCGATCTACCGGAGCCCAGTTCAATGTCGGCATATCAGCAGGATTCAGCCATCGGATATCGGTGTGCTCGGTGAGATGCGGCGTACCGGCGATGAGGTGACAGATGAATGTGGTGAGCCGCACGGTTCCAAAGTCGTAGGCGTATTCGCTGGTACATACCTCTTCCGCGACCTCAACTTCGCATAACAGCTCTTCTTCGATTTCGCGGTGCAAGGCTTGCCGCGCTGTTTCATGAGGCTCAATTTTGCCGCCGGGGAACTCCCAGTATCCGGCCAACGACTTTCCCGGGCCACGCTGGCGCATAGTAGGGTGCCGTTGGTGACGATTGCAGCTCCCACGACGTTAATGATTTTGCGTTCCCGCTCCATGAACAACCAGGATACAACGCTTCAAGATCCACAAGCGATCCACGATCCTCGGTGGTTTTGCATATCGATCCTGATGCTTTTGATTATGCGATCGGACGGGTCGAAAATGTCGGTGTGGACGCTGCCGACTATTGTGGTGAGCAGGAGAAGCAGTCTGTTTCCGAGGTGAGATTCGGGAACGGTCCGACTCTCGGCAGTGATTTATCCACGCAGACAAGCCAAAGGAGCCTCGCCATGATCCTCGTCACCACCACCCCGTCCGTCGACGGATACACCATCACCAACTACCAGGGCATCGTCTTCGGCGAAGTGGTGTCCGGTGTGAACATGTTCAAGGATCTTGGCGCGGGCCTGCGCAACATGTTCGGCGGCCGCAGCCAGGGCTATGAGGAAGAGCTGATGCGCGCCCGTAACGAGGCCATCGCCGAAATGCAACAACGCGCGGAGGCGATGGGTGCGCACGCCGTGGTCGGCGTAGATATCGACTACGAGGTGCTCGGCACAGACAATGGCATGCTCATGGTTACCGCGTCCGGCACGGCTGTGCAGCTCGCGCGCAAGGCCTGAAAATACCTATATTGAGGCGGTCGGGTGGCCTGCTTGGCTGCCCACGCAGTTCGTGCAGCTTACAGCGCGCAAACGATCAGATAAATCGCCACGACGTGGCAGGTGTATCCGATGACCGTGCCTAGGTGAAACACCTCGTGGAACTCGAACCAGCCGGGGACGGGGTTCGGCTTGCGCAGCGCAAAACACACGGCGCCGGCGATATACGCGGCGCCTCCGCATGCGATGAGTATGGTCGCAGCCGGGCCCACTGCGGGAGCCGTCCAGAGTTGCGGAATGAGCGTCACCGGGGCCAATCCCAGCACAACATACACAGTGGTGAACACCCAGTTCGGGGTTCGTAGCCAGACGATATGCAGTATCGTACCGATGGCCGCGGTCGCCCAGATCACCGTGAGATATGGCCGGCGAATCGCCGGGCTGAGCGCGAACAACACGGGCGTATTGGTGCCGGCGATGATGAGGAAGATGTTCGAATAATCGATGCCGCACAGTACGCGAGTCACCTTCGCGCTGCGCCACGGCACGACGTGCAGCAGCGCGCTGTTGCCGAACAGCAGCATGGCCGAGGCACCGTACACTGCGCAGGCCGCCTTGACGGGACCGGCCGGCGCGATACAAATGAGCACGATGGACGCCGCGATGCACAGCGGCAGGGTGGCGAGGTGCAGCCATCCGCGAAGGCGGGGCTTGCGTATGCCGAATGCGTCCACGGGAACAATCTGACGCTTGACCGCTTTCAGCGCGGCTTTGGCCTGACGGTAACGTGATTGCGCGGCCTTGTAGCGGGCCGATGCGCGATCCAGTGCGGCGGGGCCGGTGCTTGCACCGGACTTTTGGCTCGCGGTCACGGAAGGCGTAACTGTTGAGGCGGAAGCCATTTTTCGCCCAGATGGCGTACTGATGGAAACGCTCATACGAATCACCTCGCCATGGCCGGCGACGCTCTCCCGACCACTAACTTACGCTACCGTAACCTAGTATAGGTCGACACAATAATCAAGGTTGATTCGTCCGACAGATAAATGGACAAAAATCCTATGAACCCAGCAAAGCGGTCCTCGGTCCCGGACAAAGCAAAAGAGCCGGAACCTTTCGGTTCCAGCCCTTTACTTGCTGGTGCGAGTGGGGGGAGTTGAACCCCCACGAGCATACACTCACTGCCACCTGAAGACAGCGCGTCTACCATTCCGCCACACTCGCAGACAGTCGACCAACTTACACCCAGCCGTCCAATCGCACAACGTCCGGCGTGTCGCGTTGGTGGCAGACATGTATTGTTCGTGAATCTCCTACGGGTGCTGTGATTTTTTGAGTGTAGCGCTGCTCCCCTCGGTCACTTCGTGGCAGCTCCCCTCAGAGAGGGAAGCCAGAAGGAGATTGCGCAAGCTACGGCTAGGCTCACAGGCCTGGTTTGCGCTCGCCGTTGCCGTAGAAGTGTGCCAGAGCCTCGTCGCGGAACTCGTCGAAGTAGCCGCCGTCGATCGAGGCGCGGATGTCGTCCAGCAGTTTCACGAAGAAATGCTCGTTATGAATCGTGGCCAGTGTGAACCCGTTGAACTCGCGGGCGCGCAGCAGGTGGTCGACGTACGCGCGCGAATAATGCTGGCACGTGTAGCAGTCGCACCCTTCCTCCAGCGGCCCGAAATCGAACTTGTGCTGGGCGCGCTTGATGTTGTACCGGCCGGCGCGCGTGTAGATCGCGCCGTTGCGGGCGCAGCGCGCGGGGGCCACGCAGTCGAAGGTGTCGCCGCCGTTCTCCACGCACGCGAAGATATCGTCCACGGAGGCGATGCCCAGCACATGGCGCGGCCGGCTCTCCGGCATCGCGTCGCAGATCCAGGCGCAAGTGTCGCCGATGATGCGTTTCTCGATCGCGCCGCCAATGCCCACGCCGTCGAAGTCCAGCGACGCAATCTGCGAAGCCGCGCGCCGGCGCAGATCCTCATAATTCGCGCCCTGCACCACGCCGTACAACGCCTGGTAGGGCTTGCCCAGACGCGCTGCCGTCAGCCGCTGATGTTCCTCCACACACCGGCGGGCCCAGCGGAACGTGCGCTCCACCGAATCCTCCTGATAGGACCGCGTATTCATCAGCGTGGTCAGCTCGTCGAACGCGAACATGATATCTGCGCCAATTTTGTGCTGGATGCCCATCGAAATCTCGGCAGAGAACCGGTGCGCGTCACCGTTCAAAGGAGATTTGAACGTCACGCCGTCCTCGTCCACCCATGCCATGCGTTCCTTGCCTTTGGCGATGATGTCGTCTGACTTCATGCCGGTTACATCCATCGCCAGCGTCTTCTTGAATCCGACGCCCAGCGACATCACCTGGAATCCGCCCGAATCGGTGAACGTCGGACCGTCCCAATTCATAAAGCGCGCCAGCCCGCCGGCTGCGTCGAGCACATCCTCACCAGGGCGTTCAAACAGGTGGAAGGCGTTGGCCAGCAAGCACTGCGCGCCTAACTCCTTCATCTGCTCGGGCAGCACGGCCTTCATCGCGGCCTGCGTGCCCACCGGTACAAATGCGGGCGTGCGGATGTCGCCGTGCGGCGTATGGATAATGCCGGTGCGCCCGTAGCGGGCGCCGTCACGCCCCAACCCGTTCGCTGCCGAAGGCAGCCGTGTAATCGTCTCGAAGTGGAAAGCGCTGCGGTCGCCGGGCTTTCCAGCCTGCGCTCCCAGCGGATGGTTCAAAACATCGCTTGTCATAGTTTCACTTTAGGCAAAAGGGCCAGAAATTGTGAAGAACTCGGTTTCGAGGGGCTGATTTTGTGTTTTCCAAACATCTATCTCCGCTTCAAGGGCTGATGCCCAAGTAGACGGCTCACAAGAATGGCGGAATGGCGTTAACGCAAGGCTCCTGATACTCTGATTTGGCCAGCTGAACAGCCCCTTGAAACGGAAGTAGACATCCGGGAATCGCCGGATCGGCCCCTCGAAACCGAGATACCCATGGTGCTCTTCGATGATTACTCATAGACTTTCAACTAACGTTCAGAAAATCTCCAGATTAACTGCCTTTACTACTGAATTAGCGCATGAGAGTGGCGGCGAACAAGCGCCCAGAGCCGCTGAACAAACGTGATAGGAATTTTAGAAAAGGAGCAGCAATGGCTGACGAATTCAACCCGCAGGGCGTCGACCAGACCCCGCAGAACAACGAAAATCCCGCCCCAAACGGCAACGAGACTGAGACTCAGGCATCAGCTCAGACCGCAGCTGAGGGCGATGCCGCAACCACTTCATCTCACGAGGACAGCAACCCGACCCAGCAGATGCCTTCCGCGCAAGACGATGCCCCGACCGCTGCCACCGAGCCCATTCCGGACTACGCCGCAGCCAAGGGCGAGAGCACCGTGGTCTCCAGCGCTCCAGCCTCCACTCCGGCTGCAGGTGCAGACACACAGCCCACAACTCCGCTCTACCGCCCAGCCCCGGAGTTCGGCGCATATGGTCCGACTCCGACGCAGCCCGAGCAGTCCGCACAGAATGCCGCACCGCAGGGTCAGGCCGCCAACGGCCAGCCCACGCAGCAGTTCCCGTACGGCCAGGCCTCTTTGCCGCAGCCGCAAGGCCAGCGCAACCCCTACTTCAACAACCCGCAGCAGGGGAACGGCAACCCGTTCAATCCGCAGCCACAGCAGCCGCGCAACAACGGCAATCCGTTCGCCAACCCGAACGGTCAGCAGCCGCCACGTGGCGGACTGTTCGGCTTCGGCACGCCTGGCGCCGGCACCCCGAATGGTCAGTCCCCAGGGCTCGCCCCAGCAGCCCGGCCAGCCCAATAAGCCCGGCGCTTCCAAAACGGTGAACGGTATCGTCACCGCCGTGGTGGCGGCACTGGTTGCCGCCGCCCTGTGCCTGGGCCTCGGCTATGCGGCCATCACCAACGGCTGGGTGACTGTCCCGACCTCCAGCTCGCTCTCGAACGTCACTTCAAACAAGTCCGGCTCCGGCTCTGCCACTGCCAAGACTGGCGAAGCCCCGATTGGCAGACAGTTGCTAGCGGCGTCTCCGGCTCTGTGGTCTCCATTCAGACCGCAATGGCCAACGGCACTGCCAAGGGATCCGGTGCAATCATTGATACTGAGGGCCACATCATCACCAATAACCACGTGATTTCCGGGGCTCAGCAGATTCAGGTGACGCTTGCTAACGGCAACATCTATTCCGCTCAGCTCGTCGGCACCGACACCACCACCGACCTTGCCGTGATCAAGCTCGACAACCCGCCGAGCGGTCTCAAGGCCGTCGAATTCGCCGATTCCGACAAGCTCGCCGTCGGCGAGAACGTGATGGCTATCGGTAACCCGCTCGGCTACGACGACACCGCCACCACCGGCATCGTCTCCGCCCTGAACCGCCCGGTGACCGTGACCGATGACAACAATAACGAGATCGTCACCAACGCCGTCCAGATCGACGCGGCCATCAACCCCGGTAACTCGGGTGGCCCGACCTTCAACGCGGCCGGCCAGGTAATCGGCATCAACTCCTCGATTGCCTCTACCGCAACTTCCTCCGACTCCGCCGGCTCGATCGGCATCGGCTTCGCGATTCCGTCTAACCTCGTCAAGCGCGTTGCCGATGAGATCATCAAGGATGGCTCGGTTAAGCACGTCGCCCTTGGCGTGGTCATCAAGTCCGACACGGTTGAAGCCGACGGTGTGACCCGCGGCGGCGCGACCATCACCAAGTCGAGCGCCACTGGTTCCGCAGTCGTCTCCGGAGGCCCGGCCGACAAGGCTGGCCTGAAGGAAGGCGACACCATCGTGGCCTTCAACGGTAACGCGGTCAACAACAACTACTCGTTGCTGGGCTTCGTGCGCGCCGCAGCTCTCGGCGATAAAGCGACGCTGACCATCGTGCGCGACGGTAAGACCATGGACGTCGACGTCACGCTCGACCAAGAGGAATCTTCCGTAAACGGTTCGTCCAGCTCGAACTCGAACGGCAACAACCAAAATAACCAGAACAACCAAAATAACCAGAACGGCAACGGCCGGAATGGTTACGGCAATGGCAACGGCAACAACGATGGCGGCACCGGTGATGGCGGCGGCTTCTCCGACCCGTTCGGTCTGTGGTAAAGCTGGTTCAGCGCGTCACACGGCGTTGAGCGGTAACCGTTGAACGCCGTGTCAGACAGGCAAAGGCCCGTAGCAGTGAGCAACTCCTGCTGCGGGCCTTTCGTATACGCGGGAAGCGTTTGGCTGGGTCGGCCGGAGCGGCGGCAGATATCTTGTTCCGTGGGCTTTTGTATGCACGGGAATCGTTCTGGCAGGAAGTCAGCTGCAGGCGCATAAGGCTGCGAGCCCCTCATATGCACGGGAATTCTTGGCGGAATCGTAGGAGGGGGGATTGATGCCTTCTGACTGATCCGCCAACGTAGTTTCGCAGCCCGGCATGTCGCGTTCAGGCCGCTGATAGGGTAGGCCAAGCGCTGATTCGGGCAATGTCTCGAGCGATGCGCACAATAATTCAATACATAACTAAAAACGATTTCTTTACGCCGTGTATCGGATGGTCGCGCGGAGCCGAAAGGCCCTAAGCAAAGCCGCCGGTGGGTTAACAAGGCGTGACCGCAGCGCCGATTGCGCGGGCCACGCTTGCCGCAATCGACTCCGTATACGAGCGTAAGGAGCAATGATGAGCGGACTCATCAGATTCTTCACCAAAATCCTCGACATCTGCCGACTTGTGCCGATGCTTCCCGTTGTTGTTATCGCCGCGATCCCGCTGGCATTGCTGGGCGATTGGTGCCCATGGGGCAACGCAATTGCGATGCCGGTGCTGGGTAGTCCTGGTGTAGGCCAATGGCTGATAATCGCGCTGGTGGCAATCATTGTGATTGACACAGTGCGTGGTATGATTGACGATTTGCGCCACGGACAAGTCGGCGTCGATTTGCTGGCCGTAGTGGCGATTCTTTCCACCGTTGCCGTCCGCGAGTACTGGGCAAGCTGGGCGGTCATGCTGATGATTACGTCCGGCGAGGCCATTGAGGAATACGCGCAGGCCAAGGCCGAGCACAGTTTGACCGCATTGATGCAGGCAGCACCGCAAACCGCGCACGTCGTCAACTTGCCTGGCGTGGGGTGTGGGGATGCCGCCGATGAGGACGATTCGTCCGATGGCTTCCGGCGTGTAGGCTCGGTTCCGGCGACGTCCTCCCCTCAGTCGACTTCGCCGACAGCTCCCCTTGGAGAGAGGAACCAAGTACCGCCGTCGAGGGGAGCTGACTCGCGGAGCGAGACTGAGGGGAGCTGGTCGGCTGAGGCCGCCACGCACCGCTTCGACACGGTGCCGGTCGAGCAGGTGAAGCTCGGCGATGTGCTCATGGTGTTGCCGGGCGAAACCGTGCCGGTCGACGGCGAACTGCTTTCCGGCTCGGCCACGCTCGATCTGAGCAACATCAATGGCGAGCCGGTGCCGCGCGAGGTGTTCGCCGGTGCCCGAGTGATGTCTGGCGCAGTGAACGGTTCCACTGCCTTGACCATGCGCGCCACCCAGGTGGCCGCCGATTCCCAGTACCAGCACATCCTCGAACTCGTCGCTTCCGCACAGGAGTCCCGTCCGGCCGTGGTGAAAACCGCTGATCGCCTGGCTGTGCCGTTCACCGTGTTGTCTTTGGCGATCGCCGGCATTGCGTGGGCTGTCTCCGGCGTGCCGACGCGATTCGCCCAGGTGTTGGTACTGGCCACGCCCTGCCCGCTGCTTATCGCTGCGCCTGTGGCGTACATCGCCGGTACTGGTCGACTTGCCGCCGCCGGTGTGCTTATCAAGGCACAGGATGTGCTCGAAAACCTCGGCCGCGTCACTCAGGTATTCTTCGACAAAACCGGCACGCTCACCGTCAAGCAGCCGCAAGTGGTGCGCGTTGAGATGCTGCCCGGGGCTAAAACCCGTCTTAATGAGGATCATGTGCTGATGATGGCCGGCGTTGTGGAAAGCTATTCCGTGCACATCCTGTCGAAGGCATCGCCAAAGCCGGTGCCGACGCGATGGCCCGCTTGCGTCAGCGTTTCGCGGACGGCCAGCGTCTCTGCCCCGAACCAGAGCCAGCTGGCCCGGCCACGGCCGCGAATATCCGGTTGTCAAGAATATTAATGAGGACTCCGGCAAGGGCGTGTCCGGCGAGGTGAACGGCCATGCCGTCCGCGTCGGGCGACTGTCGTTCGCTGCGGCCGGCGATGACGGCTTCTTGACTGCCGAGGTAGCGGGTGTAAGCCGGGCGGATGGCCCACGGCAGGAGGCGGCCGACCTCCTCAGCCCGCTTCACGGACAGTCCCCTCTGGGCGGGGATACTGAGGCCGGATCTGGTCGCACGATTGCCGGGAACACTAAGGAAAAGGAAACGCTGCGTACGCGATTCGGTATGCTACAGCCGGACGAAATGGCCTCCTACGTGTCCGTTGACGGGCAACTGATCGCCCGCATCGTGCTGCGAGATGTACCTCGCGCCAACACCAAAACCGCGCTCGCCAATCTGCACGAACTGGGTGTTACCAAGCTCGCCATGCTTACCGGCGATAAGCGCGCCTCGGCCGAAATCATCGCGGACGAAGTCGGCATTGACGAGGTCCACGCCGAGCTGTTCCCCGAAGACAAGGTTGCCGCCGTCAAGCTGCCACGGAGGCAAGCGCCGCGCCGGCCGGGCGCGCGAATCACGCCGCCAGCCCTGTGTCCGATGCCGTAGATGGCATCCGGTCCGATGGTTCTCAACCGTCGCGTTCTCGATGCAGCCGCGCCGCCGCAATTCGCAAGCCGGTCACGATGATGGTCGGCGACGGCGTGAACGATGCCCCGGTACTTGCCGTCGCCGATATCGGCGTGGCCATGACCGACGGCACTTCCACTGCTGCTTCCGAAAGCGCCCAAGTGGTCATTATGAATGACGATATTGCCGCTGTGCCGCGCGCTATCGCCATTGCACGCCGTACCAAGCGCGTGATGCTGCAGGCCGTGATCGCTGGTCTCGTACTCGCCACCATCGGCATGATTGCCGCCGCCTTCAACCTCATTCCAGTGGTCGTCGGCGCTTTCCTCCAAGAGGCCATCGACGTGGTCAGCATCCTTTGGGCCCTCACTGCCTCATCGACCGCGACTAGGCGGGGTATCTCCTCGACTGAGTCGCGGTTTTGCCCCGCTGACGGTCTGTAAGCGGGGCGATTCTGTGGGTTAATAGGGGTTTTGCTCCACTCGTGGTCTGCGAGTGGGGTGATTTTACGGTCTAATAGTGGTTTTGCTGCGCTGGTGGGGGTCAGTGGGGTGCTTTGGCTGGTTAGTCGCGGTTTTGCTCCGCTGATGGGCTGTAAGCGGAGCAATTTCTCGGGTTACTCGCGATTTTGCTCCGCTGGCGGTCTGTGAGTGGGGCAATTTCTTGATCGACTCGTGGTTTTGCCCCGCTGGCGTGAGGCTGGCAGAGGGTATCAGGCACAGGATTCCCACCACTCGCCCCTGTTGCAACGGAAGGCTTTGCGATAACCTGTAACGCGTGACTGAATCTGAGAACACTGAACTTCGTATTGCTGTAATTGGCGCTGGTCCGGCCGGCGTCTACTCATCCGATATCTTCCTGCGCCAGCTCAAGAAACTCGGCGAGGAACTCGGCCTCGGCACCAAGGCCCGCATCGACCTGTTCGAAAAGCTGCCGGTACCGTTCGGTCTGGTGCGTTACGGCGTGGCCCCCGACCACCCGTCCATCAAGTTCATCGCCTCCGCACTCGAGAAGACGCTTGATAACCCGGACATCCACCTCTACTGCGACGTGGAATTCGGCAAAGACGTGACCCTTGATGATTTGCTTGCCCGCTACGATGCCGTGCTGTTCGCCACCGGCGCAGTCAAGGACAAGCCGCTGAACCTGCCCGGGGCCGACCTCGATGGCGTATACGGCGCGGCCAAGTTCGTCGAATGGTATGACGGCTACCCCACCGGCGCCCGCGAATGGCCGCTTACGGCCGAGAACGTCGCTGTGATCGGTGGCGGCAACGTGGCCATGGATGTGGCTCGCGAGCTCATGCGCAACGCCGACGACCTCAAGGCCAAGACCGATATCCCGGACAATGTCTACGAGGGCATCGACAACAACAAGGCGAAAACCCTCCACCTGTTCATCCGCCGCGGTGTGGCCCAGGCCAAGTTCAGCGTGCAGGAGCTGCGCGAGATGGAGAAGTTGCCCGGCGTGCAGCTCATCATCAATGAGGACGACTTCGATTTGGACGACGAGACCATCGAGGTGGCCGGCAAGGACAAGCTCACCCGCCAGATGGTCGAGGAGCTGTTCGCCATCCGCGAGATGGCCGAGGACATGGAAGATGACGCGACGTCGACTTCGAAGGCAATCCGGCCGACCGCAAGTATTACGTGCACTTCAACTCCGCACCCACGGAAATCCTCGGCGAGGACGGCAAGGTCAAGGCCATCCGCGTGGAGCGCACCGAAACCGGGGCCGACGGCAAGATGAGCCGCACCGGTGAGTTCACCGACTACCCGGTTGAGGCCGTCTACCACGCCATCGGCTACAAGCCGGCCGAGGCTCCCGGCATTACTTACGACGAGCACGGCGCTCACCTGGCCAACGCCAATGGCGATGGCCGCATCACCACCGAAGCGGACGGCGGCGAAGTGCGCGACCGTCTGTACGCCACTGGCTGGGCCAAGCGCGGCCCGGTGGGCCTGATCGGCTCCACCAAGTCCGACGCACTTGCCATCGTGACCAACATGCTTGAGGATCTGGCCAAGGCCGCCGAAGGTGGTCGCGTGGCCGAGGATCGCGACCCCGAATCCATCGACCGACTGCTGGAAAGCCGCGGCGTCCGCCCGATTGACTTCGCCGGCTGGAAGAAGGTCGACGCCTTCGAGCGCGCCGAAGGCGCCAAGGAAGGCCGCGAGCACAAGAAGGTCATCGAGCCCGACCAGATGCGTGAGCTCGCTCTGGCCTGATTGACTATCAGCTCATCGCACCGGCAACTGCACCAGCAGCAATCGGCGCGATTGATACATCGATAAATAAGAACGCCAGTTATACGCCGGCGTTCTTATTTATATAAAAGCCAGTGTCGTGCCAGTCGAGCAGGCCGATGGGCCAAACGATCCAAGCAGCCAAAGCAGACCAAACAAGCAAAGCGTCCCGATCAGACCAATCGGTAAAGCGGTAAAGCGGTAAAACAGGCCAAGCAACCGTACTGTCAAGCATCGTCAATCCCATGTAAACAGGCTATTCCGATCCCCACCAACCGCACCGTAAGCACCGCCGACCCCCATCCGATTCACCCCTCGGCGCACATCCAGCAATATTCAGGCAGTGATTTTAGTGTGAGCCTCATGGATGCCAAAGTACGGGTGCACGGCCATTTCAACGGCCTGAAGACTACGCTGCTGTTCGCCTTGATGTGGGCCATCATCATGCTGATATGGTGGGCCACGGGCGGCAGGCAGCAGACGCTGGGCATCTACGTCATTATCGGGTTGGCCACCACGTTCGGCTCATACTGGTTCTCCGACAAACTCGCCATCGCATCCATGGGAGCCAGGGAGGTCAGCGAGCAGGAAGCCCCCGAAATCTACCAGATCGTGCGCGAGCTGAGTGCCAAGCCGGCAAGCCGATGCCTCGCATCTACATCGCGCCCACCATGAGTCCGAACGCCTTCGCCACCGGCCGCAACGAACGTCACGCTGCCGTATGCTGCACGCAGGGCATCCTGCAAATTCTGAACGCCCGCGAGTTGCGCGGCGTGCTGGGTCATGAACTGATGCACGTGTACAACCGCGACATTCTGACCTCCGCCATCGCCTCTGCCATGGCCACCGTCATCACGTATCTCGGTTATTCTCTGATGTATTTCGGCGGCGGCAACTCGCGCGACGACCGCGATAATTCAGGCGGTCTCGGCTTGATTGGCGTGCTCCTTAGCGTGATTCTCGCGCCGATTGCCGCATCCCTGATTCAGATGGCCATCTCCCGCACCCGTGAATATGATGCCGACGAGGACAGCAGCCTGCTGACTGGAGACCCCGAAGCGCTGGCCTCCGCGCTCAACAAGATCTCCTATGGCGCCCAGACCACGCCCATGCGCAAAACGGCCGGCACCCAGTCCGTCTCCGCGATGATGATTGCCAATCCGTTCTCCGCGGTCGGTTTCTCCAAACTGTTCTCCACGCATCCGCCGACTGATCAGCGCATCGCACGCCTGATGCAAATGGCCAATGAAATGAACGGCACTCCGGTGGCCGCATCCACGTATTCCACGCGCGCAATTCACTAGTCCAGTACAGAACTCAAACCGGCACATGGCGCAAGGTGCCGCATAGGTGATACACTTGCCTCTCGTGCGTGGAAGCGCACATGCGGACGTAGTTCATCGGTAGAATGAAAGCTTCCCAAGCTTTAGAGGCGGGTTCGACTCCCGTCGTCCGCTCCATCGATTTTCCTTGAAATTTCAACGGTTTTCCCTCTTTTGAGAGCTTATTTTCCTGCCGTATGACCGCTATATGAGAACAATTCACGTCGTCCGCGTATCGTGATGGGCGATGTGTGAACCCAAGACCGCTGCAACCAATGGCCAACCAACGCCAACCCTCGAACGCACCCCGCACGACATCTTCGTCGGTGCCGGACTGGCGCTCGCCGGAGGCGTCTTCTGGGGCGTCAACGCCACCGTCTCCAAACTCCTGATGAACGACTATCACGCCGATCCGCTGTGGATCGCCTGCGTGCGCGAGCTATTGGCCGGTGTCGTCTTTCTGGTTTGCGCAGGAATCTTCACGCCTGACAAGTTCATCAACTCGCTTAAGGACTACCGTTCCTACCCGAGACTCCTGCTGTGCGCGTTCTTCTGCGTGCTCATGGTGCAGGTCTCCTACTTGAAGGCCATTGACTGGACCAATTCCGGCACGGCTACAGTGCTGCAGACGCTCAATCTGCTGGTTGTACTCGTATTCGTATGTATTATGGGCAAACGGCTGCCCGGCAAACGCGAAAGCATCGGTGTGGTACTCGCTTTTGTGGGCACGGTGCTCATCGCCACAGGCGGCGATCTCAGCCAGCTCAGTCTGCCGCTGCCCGGTCTGCTGTGGGGCCTGACCGATGCCGTATGCACGTCGTTGCTTGCGATTCTGCCCATCGCATTAATGGCCAAATGGGGCAACTTCATGGCCAACGGCGTCATGTTCATCGTTTCCGGCCTAATGCTGCTGCCGCTCGTGCACCCGTGGACCACCGCCCCCGCGTTGGACTGGTTCGGCATTGGTCTGATGGTATTCACCGTGGTGTTCGGCACATTCGGTGCCTATTGGCTATTCCTCGGCGGCACCCAGCGCTGCGGTGCAATGCGCGCCACCATGCTCGGCACCAGTGAACCCGTAACCGCCACTATCACCGGTGTCCTATTCGCCGGCGCGGTCTTTACCCCGACCGATTTGGTCGCTTCGCCATGATTATCATCATGGTGTTCCTCGTGAGATAGTTCACAGCTCGCCTGGCTCCAGAACCTAGTCTGGCGGGCACACCCCGAGCGATAATGAAGCCATGACAATCGCAACACCGGAACGTTATGCCGAAATGCTAGACGCCGCACGACGCGGCGGCTACGCTTACCCTGCCATCAACGTGACCAGCTCGCAGACGCTGAACGCCGCGCTGAAGGGGTTCGCGGATGCCGAATCCGACGGCATCATCCAGGTGTCCGTCGGCGCAGCCGCATACCTTTCCGGCATCGGCGTCAACGACCGTGTCACCGGATCGCTGGCCTTGGCCGCTTTTGCACACGAGGTCGCCGCGAAGTACCCGAACATCACCATCGCCCTGCACACCGATCACTGCGCCAAGCAGTATCTGGACGAATGGGTGCGACCGCTGCTCGCACATGAGGCCGATCAGGTGGCGCATGGTCAGGAGCCCACATTCCAGTCGCATATGTGGGACGGCTCCACCGTGCCGCTCAAGGAAAATCTGGACATCGCCGAGGAGCTGCTCGATAAGTCGCAGGCCGCGCACACGGTGCTGGAGATCGAGATCGGCGCGGTCGGCGGCGAGGAAGACGGCTATTCCGCCAAAATCGACGAACGCCTCTATTCCACGCCGGCCGATGGCCTTGAAGTGGCCCGTCGCCTTGGTTTGGGCGAGCGTGGCCGATACATGGCCGCCTTCACGTTCGGTAATGTGCACGGCTCCTACAAGCCCGGCGTGGTCAAGCTGCGTCCCGCCCTGCTCGGTGATATTCAGTCCCGTGTGGCGCGCGCGGTGGTCGAGGGTGAGCTGCCCAGCGCCGCCGGCATAGTCGACTTTCCCAACGGCAAGCCGTTCGAATTGGTGTTCCACGGCGGTTCGGGCTCCCGTCCGGAAGAGATTGCAGAAGCCGTGAGCCATGGCGTGATCAAGATGAACATCGACACCGACACGCAATACTCGTTCACGCGCCCGATTGCCGACCATGTGTTCGAGAACTATGACAAGGTCCTCAAGATCGACGGTGAAGTGGGCGAAAAGAAGTTCTACGATCCGCGTTCCTGGGGCCGCAAGGCCGAGGAATCCATGTCCGCCCGCGTGGCTGAGGCATGCAAGCAACTCGGCTCGGCCGGCAAAGCACTCAGATAACACCCAAATAAACTGTCATTCGCCGTGGCGGCGCCTTGGTGTCGGCCCGCCTCGCGCAACGCGCGGCAAAGACACCAGAAGCCCGATTGCGTGAGATGGCCGCGCCCCGAGTAGAGGGTGTAAGGTAGTCTGTTTCCGGCGGAATCGTGCGAATGCGGAGGTGCATCATGCCTGGAATTGTTCTTATTGGTGCCCAGTGGGGCGATGAGGGTAAAGGCAAGGCGACCGATCTGATCGGTACCAAGGTCGATTATGTCGCACGCTTCAACGGCGGCAACAACGCGGGCCATAGCGTGGTGGTCGGCGACGAGTCGTACGCCCTGCACCTGCTGCCCTCCGGCATCATCAACCCGAACCTCACCCCGGTGATCGGCAACGGCGTGGTCGTGGACCCGGAGGTGCTCTTCGAGGAGATCGACGGCCTGGAATCCCGCGGCATCGACTGCTCCCACCTGCTGGTGAGCGAGGCCGCGCACATCATCGCCCCCTACCACCGCACCCTCGACAAGGTGACCGAACGCTTCCTCGGCAAGCACAAGATCGGCACCACCGGCCGTGGCATCGGCCCGGCCTACGCGGATAAGATCAATCGCATCGGCATCCGCGTGCATGACCTGTTCAACGCCGACCACCTGCACGACAAGGTGGAGGCCAGCCTGCACCAGAAGAACCAGATGCTGGTCAAGCTCTACAACCGCCGCGCCATCGACGTGGACCAGACCACCGACGAACTGCTGAAGCTCGGCGAACGCCTGAAGCCGTATGTGGCCAACACCGGCTGATTCTCAACAAGGCGCTCGACGAAGGCAAGACCGTGCTGTTCGAAGGTGCTCAGGCCACCATGCTCGATGTGGATCACGGCACCTACCCGTTCGTCACCTCCTCCAATCCGACCGCCGGCGGCGCCTGCACCGGCACCGGCGTGGGCCCCACCAAGATCACCCGCGTGATCGGCGTTGCCAAGGCCTACGTCACCCGCGTGGGCGAAGGCCCATTCCCCACCGAACTGCTGGACGAGTCCGGCGAATGGCTGCGTCAGCAGGGCCACGAATTCGGTGTGACCACCGGCCGCCCGCGTCGCTGTGGTTGGTTCGATGCAGTCGTCAACCGGTACGCCTCCCAGGTCAACGGCCTGACCGACATCGTGCTCACCAAGCTCGACGTGCTCACCGGCCTGAAGGAGATTCCGATCTGCGTGGCTTACGACGTGGACGGCGAACGTCACGACGATATGCCGACCGATCAGGCCGAATTCGCGGCGGCGAAACCAATCTACGAATCCATGCCGGGTTGGGACGAGGATATTTCCCAAATCCACGACTTCAATGATCTGCCGAAGACCTGTCAGGATTACGTCAAGCGTCTTGAGGATCTGTCCGGCTGCCGTATCTCCGCGATCGGCACTGGCCCGCAGCGCGACCATGTCATCCAGATCAATTCGCTGGTCGACTGACCGTCTGCAACGAATTTCCCGGCTTGACTGGTAACGACGCGGCACATGATATCCGCCGGCTGATTCCGCGATTCGACCACTTGAAGTGGAAGATGGCGGCGGCCGGCATAGTCATTGGTCTGGTTTCAGGATTGCTGGTTGTCGTATACCGTCTCGGCATCGAATACGGCACGGATGCGTCCCGTTGGATATATGCGCGGATTCGCGAGACCCCGTGGCTGATTGCGCCGTGGGCGGTTGCCGCGGTGGCGGCCGCGCTGGCGATCGCGTGGATGGTCGGCAAGGAGCCGATGGCTGGTGGCAGCGGCATCCCGCAGACCAACGGCGTGGTGATATGCGGCTTGAAGATGCGTTGGCAGACGATTCTGCCAGTCCGTTTCGTCGGTGGACTGTTGGGCGCGTTGTTTGGTCTGTCGCTCGGTCGTGAGGGGCCGTCCATTCAGATTGGTGCGTCGGGGGCGCAGTGTGTATCCCACCGTTTGCGCGGCCGCCGCCGTGAGGACATGCAGGAGCATTATCTGGTCACCGCCGGTGCCGCGGCCGGCTTGTCCGCCGCGTTCAGCGCGCCGCTGTCCGGCATGATGTTCGCTTTGGAAGGGGTGCATCGGAGTTTTTCCCCTGCGATTCTGATGGGCGCCACCGCCGCATCGCTGACCGCCGATTTCGTCTCAAAATACTGTTTCGGTCTGCGTCCGGTTTTGGATTTCGGTGATATCGGTCAGCTGTCGTTGGAAGAGTATGTGTGGCTGATTCCGTTGGGATTGGTGGCCGGTTTGGTTGGTTCGCTGATGAACGCTCGTTGCTTGGCTTCCAGACGCTGTACGGCAAACTGCCGGCATGGAGCCGCCCGATGATTGCGATTGCGATCGCGTTGCCTGTCGGCATCTGGTTGCCCGATGTGCTCGGCGGCGGCTCGAATCTGATTGATGCCGCCGAACATGCGCGCGTCGGCTTGGGAATGCTGTGTCTGCTGTTCGTGGCGAAGATGCTGTTCACATCCACGAGTTTCGGCTCAGGCGCGCCTGGCGGTATTTTCATGCCGATTCTTGCGGTCGGTTCGCTGGCCGGCGGCATCTGCGGTGAAGTGTTACATCGATTCGGTGATCTGCCATCCGACGCAGTGGCGGTGTTTGCGGTGTGCGTGATGACGGGCACGCTCGCCGCGTCCGTGAAAACGCCGATCACGTCGATTCTGTTGGCTGTGGAGATGTCTGGAACGTTGACGCACATGCTGCCGGTCGCGGCCGTCGCTTTCGTCGCGCTGTTGGTGTCCGATTTGCTGCGCACCAAACCGATCTATGGGGAGTTGCTGGAGCGGTACATGCGCGCGCAAGGCATGCAGATGGCGATCGCAAGCCATGTGGGCAGCGGCATTATGGAACTGCCATTGGAAATGGGGGCGATTGCGGACGGCAAGCGGGTGCGTGACGTGCGTTGGCCGTCTGGGTGTCTGATCATCGGCCTGCGTCGCGGCGAAAGCGAGATCGTGCCGCGCGGTGATACACGGCTGCGTGCCGGCGACTATCTGGTGGTGCTGTTCAGTGGCGAGGAGGAGCGCGAGGTGCGACCTGCGATGCGGCGGCTGTGTGATGCCCGGCTTGACTGAGCCTAGCTGAATTCGGCTGGACTCTGGATGTCCGAATCTGCGGAATCGGACATCCAGGGTGCATACGTTGGCGCTCCGTGTAAACTCATATGCGTTAGGAAGGCAGCAATCGCGGCCCAGCTCGTTGTTGCATGGCCTATGGGCGGGAACAACGCTGTCCGCGGAAGGCCAGTACAGGGGGAGCGCAATGGAATCGCAAGAACAATCGCCGGGAGACGTGGTGACTGCGGGTGAGGACTCGCATCCTATCACGCAGGCAATCGACGCTGTTGAGGTGACGCATGCTGGTGCAACCGCGCCCGCCGCTAACACCATGGATCCGCCTACGATTCCCCTGGCACCGATGAAACGTATGCAGGCGCGGTTCAATCCGCTCGCCGACGGACTGATGTATGTTGTGGTGTTTGTCGGTGGATTTGTTGGAGTCAGCTGTCGGCATGCGTTGGATATGCTTCTGCCGTCGGTTAGCGGGACGCCGTTCGTTGTGGGCACGTTTGTGTCGAATATGGTCGCCTGCTTCCTGTTCGCGATGCTGACCGAATTCATGGCGACCGCTTCGTGGCTGCGTCGCCGGGTGCGGCAGGTTGTCAGCCGTGGTGTTGGGCTCGGCTTGCTCGGTGGGCTTTCGACGATGTCCGGCGTGATGCTGGAAACGATGGAAGGTCTGCACGAGCGGCATATCGCCAGTGCGCTTGGCTATCTTGCGGGAAATTTTGCAGGCGGTTTGCTCACTGCCGCCGCCGGCGTGGTTCTGATGCAGGCACTGCTGTCACGGAGTACTCGAAAGCGGGTTCGGGGTGCGTTTTCAGCTGTTTCCGTGTCCGGTTCTGCCGAATCGGACACGCAGGGCGTACGCCATGTGAAAGTGGCCGACGTGGCGCGTTCTGCCGCGCAGGCCGCAATGGAAGCCGCGCAGGCGGCGCAGCAGGCCGCGCAGACGGCCCAGCAGATTGCACAGACGGGACAGGTTCCGCGAGTCGAAACGCCAACCGTGCCGCCGACTGCCATCCAGCCTATGCAGACAGGCCACGTTCCGCAGATTCCCCCGCTGGTCGTTCCTCAGCTGGCACAGTCATCGCAGCCGTTGCTGCGCGAGCCGGATACTCCAGACTTGGGGCAGCTGCCCGAGCCGATTCAGCAGTCGCAGCCGATCCAGCAGCCGGCCAACCCGCTTCCACCCAGCTTCGAGCCCAAACCGATCACTGCGGAGATTTCGCTTGTCGCCGACCTGGCTACCGGGGAGGTGCGCTGATGATGTGGATGATCTGTCTGTTCGGCGGTCTGGGCGCCATGGCCCGTTACGTGCTCGACGTGTCAATTCAACAAGGCTGGAACCGCGAGAATCGAAGAACGAACCGCAACTTCCCGCTATCCACGCTCGTCATCAACGGCGTCGCCTCGCTATGCGCAGGCATCGCATGATGTCCTACTATTCGCAATCGGTGGATATGGACACGGTCATGATGTTCGTTGTCGGATTTCTCGGTGGTTTCTCGACATTCTCCACGGCGCTCAACGAAGTGGTTTCGTTGATTCGCCAGCGTCGTTTTACGCTGGCTCTGGGCTATGGAATAGCAACCGTCGCGGTGCCTCTCATTTGCGTGGCCACCGGTTTCGGCATTGCGCTGCTTGCCAATCCGGCGTAATTTTCACGTTACACGGACGGTCGCTGAGCAACGTGAAAGAAATCTGAGCGCAACTGCCATCAAGGCCGCCAGTCCGGATGCAACGCTGGTGATTGCATTCGACCAGACCAAGCCGCTGCTGAAGGCCTTCGCCTCCGCAGGAGTCGACACTAAGAAGCTGTATTTCGTTGCCGGACTGTCGAACAGGTTCGAGAGAATGTAAATGAATGTAATATTAGCGGTAAGCACGTGAGAATACAGCGATAGAACAGTGATGACGGGGAAGGTGCGATGATGGTCGGCATGCGCGATGTGGCGAAGAAGGCCGGGGTGTCTCTGAGCACCGTCTCGTTGGTGGTGAACGGCAACGGGTACGTGTCTGATGACATGCGTGAACGTGTGCGCAAAGCCATGCAACTGCTCAATTATGTGCCGAACGAGCTTGCCCGCAATCTGTATCATAATCGTACGAATCTGGTCGGCGTCATCGTGCCCACCATCCGCCACCCGTTCTTTGCAACGTTTACCGCACATCTGCAGCATGCGCTCGCCGCGCAAGGATTACGCACTATGTTGTGCTCTACCGCAGATGAGGCGGACGGCGAAATCCAGTATGTCGACATGTTGCGTCGGCACATGATGGACGGCATCGTCATGTGTGCGCACACTTCGCATCCCGGCGATTATTGGACGTCGATTCATCGCCCGATCGTCGCGTTCGACCGTGTGCTTGGAGACGGTATTTCGTCGATTGGATCCGACCACGAGCAGGGTGGGCGATTGATTGCGCAGATGCTGATCCGCAATGGTGCCAAACATGTGGTGATGATTGGTGGTCCGCGAGATCAATTCTTCGATTTGGCTGCGCGCGGAGAAGTCGAGGAAGGACCGTTCGATTTGGGAAAGACCACGTTCCCGACGGTGCGCTATTGCCTCACGTTGGAACAGGAATTGACCTCCGCAGGCGTGAAATACGAGTACGTTGAAGCTGGCGAAGTGATGGATTTTGCCGGCTATCATCGTGCGGTCAGCAATGCGCTCGACAAGGTGACGGCCGACGGCGTCGATGCCGTGGTCAGTTCCGATATTGGCGCGTCGTTCTGCGTGCGCGAAGCGTTGAGCCGCGGAATTTCCATTCCTGACGAGCTGCAGATCGTTGCCTACGATGGTACGTATTTGACTGATTTGGCTGGCATGAAGCTGACCGCGGTCGCGCAGGATTTCTCGGCGATCGCACAGTCGGCGGCCGACCATATCGTGCAGGCTATTGCCAATGAGGAAGTGGCTGCGGCTAACGCTTCACGCAGGAACATCCCCAAGCCGTTCGAGCCGAACGTGCTTATTCCCATGACGCTGGTGCCAGGCGATACCACGCGTTGATGCTGCGCGTCTTCATGCGTGTGCCCGGTGTGGATCGCATCGATTTCAGCGGCGTCCACAACCGGCGAACGCCCGTCGATAGTCGTGCTCATCATCCGACTTGTGCACATGTGTCCGATTCTGCCGAATCGGACGTCTAAGTCCCGAAAGAAGTGTTCTGTGTGTCTGATTCTGGAGAATCGGTCATGTGTGATGCGTGAGATGTTTGGATGTCCGATTTTGCAGAAATGGACACATTGGGGTCGGACAGGCTGGGTTGTGTAGAACACCGCATCAAACCGGTTCGACACGCGCATTTTGCGGTATTACTGGACATCAACGTCCCTTTCGAGGTAATATCAAACCGGTTCGATACGTATAAGTATGGTAATATCAAACCGGTTCGATACGTATAAGTATGTAAAAGCACGCATACACTGCGTACACATTGCACCTGCATCCATGAACCAAGGGAGGTCCCATGAAAAACAAAGTGCAGCTCATCGCTTACGCCGATCGTCTCGGCGATGGCACTCTTAGCTCGATGACTGACATCCTGCGCACCCGCTTCGACGGCGTGTATGACGGCGTGCATATCCTGCCGTTCTTCACTCCGTTCGATGGTGCGGATGCAGGCTTCGACCCGATCGACCACACCAAAGTCGACCCGCGTCTCGGCAGCTGGGACGACGTCGCTGAACTTTCCAAGACCCACGGCATCATGGTCGATGCCATCGTCAACCACATGAGCTGGGAATCCAAGCAGTTCCAAGACGTGCTGAAGAACGGCGAGAACTCCGAGTATTACCCGATGTTCCTGACCATGAGCTCCGTTTTCCCGAACGGCGCCACCGAAGAGGATCTCGCCGGCATCTACCGCCCGCGCCCGGGCCTGCCGTTCACCCACTACAAGTTCGCCGGCAAGACCCGTCTGGTATGGGTCAGCTTCACCCCACAGCAGGTGGACATCGACACTGACTCCGCCAAGGGCTGGGAGTACCTGATGTCCATCTTTGATCAGATGGCAGCCAGCCATGTGCGCTACATCCGTCTCGACGCCGTGGGCTACGGCGCCAAGGAGGCCGGCACCAGCTGCTTCATGACCCCCAAGACCTTTAAGCTCATCTCACGCCTACGCGAGGAAGGCGTCAAGCGAGGCCTCGAAATTCTCATTGAGGTGCATAGCTACTACAAGAAGCAGGTTGAAATCGCCTCCAAGGTGGACCGCGTCTACGACTTCGCCCTGCCTCCGCTGCTCCTGCACTCGCTGTTCACCGGTCACGTGGAACCCGTGGTCCACTGGACCGAAATCCGCCCGAACAACGCCGTCACCGTGCTCGATACGCACGACGGCATCGGCGTGATCGACATCGGCTCCGATCAGCTCGACCGCAGCCTCAAGGGCCTCGTGCCCGACGAGGACGTCGATAATCTGGTCAACACCATCCACGCCAACACCCACGGCGAATCCCAGGCCGCCACCGGTGCCGCCGCCAGCAACCTCGACCTCTATCAGGTCAACAGCACGTACTACTCCGCGCTCGGCTGCAACGACCAGCACTATCTGGCCGCCCGCGCGGTCCAGTTCTTCCTGCCGGAGTGCCGCAGGTCTACTACGTGGGCGCGCTCGCCGGTCGCAACGACATGGAACTGCTGCGCAAGACCAACAACGGCCGTGACATCAATCGCCATTACTACTCCACCGCCGAAATCGACGAAAACCTCGAGCGCCCGGTGGTGAAGGCCCTGAACGCCCTGGCCAAGTTCCGCAACGAACTGCTGCATTCAATGGCGAGTTCAGCTACGAAGCGACGGCGACACATCCATCACCTTCCGCTGGATCGCTGCCGACGGCAAGACCAAGGCCGCCCTCATCTTCGAGCCCGGCCGCGGACTCGGCACGGATAACACCACTCCGGTCGCCAGCCTCGCCTGGATCGATGCCGCCGGTGACCACGAGACTGATGATCTGCTGAGCAACCCGCCGATTGCCGATATCGACTAACCGTTGGCCTATAAACGCCACTCCGCTGTGCGCGCTCCAAGTAGTGCGTCCGGCGTAAGCTGGGTCCATGGAAAACAAACCGCCCGCAGTGCACTGAAGCTAGTGCGCTCGGGCGGTTTTGCATGTGGCGGGGTTGCGGGTCATGCTCAGTCGGAGCTGGCCGGTACCTCCCGCCGGTGATGAGAGCAAAGAAAGAGCAGCAACATGTTGGAACCGTACGTGCGCCCGGGTATTGACGACCGCCCGGATCTCGACAAGGCATTGAGTCCCGAAGACAAGGATGCCGTGGCCCGACTGGCCATCAAAGATCGTCGGCGTCCTCCCGAGGCATCCGCCGATCAGCCCGAGGCCCAGGCCGTGCGTCTGGCGGCCGCCGGTTCGTCGGCTGCT
>ENA-OQJX01000057-OQJX01000057.1-human-gut-metagenome-genome-assembly--contig:-NODE-57-length-72581-cov-5.229801_pt1 | contig 72581 bp, 74 predicted proteins | sample MGYA00242615_ERZ504782 | MGnify/ENA primary metagenome ERZ504782 (study PRJEB26092, sample SAMD00036354) | human gut metagenome | host: Homo sapiens | study: EMG produced TPA metagenomics assembly of... | reverse complement strand
GTTAAAAAATATTACCTTGCGGGTAATTTCCAAAATATGCCTACTAATTCAAATTAGATGGGATAGGGGTGTCATTTTGATACTACTCTCTTGCCGGAAATTTATCCTCTCCGCAAGAGAGTAGCGATTTTATATGATTATTGGTAATCCTCGCCAGTTTGCCACTCGTCGGCATTATTGTAGATGGCTTTCAAATGATCTACCCATACTTTGCGTATGGAGGCATAGTCGCCCAAACCGTTGATCGTACATTTATCGACATCTCCGTTGTGACTTTCGTCTGTGGCGATCTTGAAGCCCATCTTCAGCAATTTCAATCTCCAGCAAGCATCGGCGCCCGGAGTAGCTTCGCTAAAGTCGTCACCGTCTTCGATGCCCCACAGGTCGTTGTGGGCATGGTCGCCGGCGATAGACATGAAGGGAGCCAACGAGATCGTGATATCTGACGGTTGCAGGTTGTTGTCTTCGCAGTATTTTGTCAGTTTGGAATAAACGCTTTCGGCATTAGGCGCAGGTAAAGGTTTTTCATCCTTGTCCAACGGCCAGAACAGCATGTCGCCATAGTCGACAGTCCCGACGAATACGTTTTTGTTAGGAGACAATGCTTGCATGGCTTCTTCCACTTCGGCGTATTTGCTATTGGCATTGTAGTTCTTGTCCGGGTTGCCGTGTCCCATCAACAGGAGCAAATGTTTTTTGTCGGCCAGGTTGCTCTTGTAATGATCGTACAAGGCGGCAGAAACAGCTTGCACATCGTCTTCATCGTAAACCAGACAGGTACCTTTTGTCACTTGGACATTCGGGTATTGTTCGATCATGAAGTCTTTCTTGACCGTTTTGTTCATTAAGTTCAGATACTCTTCGCCGGGAATGATGTGTAAAGATTGTACGGCTACTTTTTTATAACCGGCTTTACCAATTGCTTTTAACCAAAGATCCGGTTGATAACGCTCGATACCTGTTTCGGCGAAGACACGATTCACACAGGTGTAAGATGTAAAAGCCAGATAGATGTCTGCATCAGGAAATGCCGTTTCGAAATCTGCCAACGTCTGATCGTAGGTCTTGATAGATTCTTTGAAAGTACTTCCGAAAGTACATAGCAGAATGGCTGTGTCGTGCTTTTTGTTCTTTGTCACGAATTCTTCTGCCGGGTTGGCAGATGTTGCATTGTCGTCATCGTCGTCACAGGATGTGAACCCTACTGTGGCTGCAAGTAATAAGCCTGCCAGCCATAAATGTTTAAACTTCTTCATTTTTACTGATTTTTAAAAGTGATTATTTTTGTTTATTCTGAAATTTAACGTTCAGCGAGAGATATAAAGTCCGTCCGGGACTGGTTGTCCCCCGGTTCTTGCCGAAAGGTGTGCGGTCGATATAATTGAATATATTATCGATGCCGGCATTCATCCCCAGGTTCCATTTCTTCGTTTTCAGCAGCGAGCTTCTTACATTCAGACGCCAGAGCTGATAGCTTTGCCATTTCCATCCGTGATGTAATAGCGTGTGGACTGGTATCTGCCGAAAAGCTGACGCCGACATCTTTGTGTGTCCAGGCTATTTTCCAGTTGGCATTGTGGTAGGAAGTCGCGTTGATCGGCAGATATTTCATGTAGTTGGGATCGTTCTGGTCTTCCGTGTACTGGGCTTTTGCATCCGTATAACTGTAGCCTCCTCCGATAGCCAGTGACGGAAGCACCTGATAGTTGAAGGTGAAGTCGGCTCCGAATGAGCGGGCTTTGGCGAGGTTGTTGTATTTCATCGTTTCTTCTACTTCCAGGAATTTGTCTTCTGACGAAGTCGGGACGACGGTCAGGGCGATCATGTTGTGTATCCGGTTATAGTACCCGGTCACAGTTGCCTGGAATTTCCCGTTGCTGTATTCTACGCTTGCCGAACCGTAGTTCGAACTTTGAGGCTTTAGGTTCTCGTTGCCGTAATAAGCTTTCAGCGGTCCCATGATAACGGTGATATAATTCTGATAAAGCTCTTTCAAGGTGGGGGCTTTGAAACCATACGAGTAAGTGGCACGCAGGTTGAAATCGCCAAGGCTGTACTTGGCTGATATTTTTGGGGTGAACTTTTGACCGAATTCTTTATGATGGACAAAACGATAACCGAGAGTCAGGTTTAGCCGGTTTGTTATCGACCATTCGTCTTGTGCATAAGAGGCTAAAGTATAGACAGATGCCTTTCCCTGTTCCAATCGGTAAGGAGATTTCAGATAGTCGTGTTGGTGCTCGATTCCGGCACTTAAAATATGATTGTCTCCTAAATAGAATACCCCTTTGACATGGTTTAACCATCTGCGCTGCATGGTCTGTAATACGCGGTCGCCGGGGTAATTGACAACCCGCGTTCCGTCGGGATGGAAAAAGTTGGTCACTTCTTGGCCCGTATAATCGAAATAGTAGTTGTACTGTCCGAAAGAAGCATCGGCGGTCAGATAGCTCCGTTTGTCGTTCAGCCTATATTTTAAGCCTAAGGCGTAATCCTGGTTCCGGTAGAAATAGTCGTATAAATAATATTTCCAGGGACCGACAGGACGGAAAATCCATTTCTGGTAATAAGAGGCATCGGCCGACAAGCTGAGTCTGTCGCTCGCTTTATAAGTGAAATTCTGGGAAAGCGTGAAGTTGGTGGAGCGGCTCACTGTTTTGCTCACGCTTCCTTCTTGCAGATCGTGGTGATACCATTCTTGAGTCGTGTTTTGCCAACCTCCGGTATGTTTCATGCTTGCGGAAGTGGTGGAGTTCAGCTTTCCGTTGCTGAACCCTATTATTTCGCTCTGGAGCAGGTCGTCGTAATTGCCGACGCGTGTCGTGTTGGAGACACTGACTTTATCGCGGTTCTTTTTCGTGATGATGTTGATGACACCCGCGATAGCATCGCTTCCATATAAGGAAGAGGAGGCTCCTTTTACAATCTCGATGCGTTCGATGGTTGCCGGGTTGATGATACTCAGGTCGTTTTGTCCGCCGATGTCGCCGTTCATCCGTTTCCCGTTCACCATGATCAGGATATAGTCGTTCTTCAATCCGTTTAGCTGGATATTGCTACCCATGTCTCCCGGCTGAACGTGATGGAAGGGGAGAGGGCGCTCAGAATCTCGTCGAGGCTGCGTCCGTTGTATTGTTCCAACGCTTTCCCTGTGATCACTTCTGTCTGTACGGGAGCGTCTTTCAAATAATGTTCCGTTCCGGTACCTGTCACGACGACCTCGTCCAGGCGGATCTCTCTCAGATCATTCGTATCCGTGCGCAACACGGTTTTGTGCGTGTGACGCGCAAAGAGAACAACCCGCAAGAAGGGTTGTCAGCCAACATTTCTTTTTCATGAAAAAAGAGTTTTATTATATATGTGTCAATAGCTTTCCTGGCCCCGGGAGAGTTATTATTGTCTTGCTTGGCAGGTTTCCTGACTTAGCCTTTTCGGAAAGCGGCCTTCCCATCTTGCGGATAGTGGCATGGAGAATGCTTTCTTCTTTTTTTAATATGGCTTTACAGTAGCGGGCACTGTTCCGGATTTCCACCGGATTCCCTTTTATACAACTGTCGGATGGCAGTTATATCACCTAAGCGGAGGCAAAGATAGAGATTTATTTAGAAATGCCAACTATAAATTTAACTCTGCTTTCGTTTGGTTTAACACAACAACTCTTTCCTTTGTCGTGTTTCATTATCAATTTTATTAACGCCAAAAAAAATAGATATATGGAATGGTTTGCCAATTTGCTCCGGCATTACCCGGAGCTTGCCATCTTTCTTACGCTGGCTTTCGGCTTCTGGATCGGTAAATTCAAGATTAAAAAGTTCACGTTAGGGACGGTTACCAGCGTCTTGCTGGTCGGTGTGTTGATCGGGCAATTGCATATCGATATCGGGGCCCCGCTGAAATCGGTGTTTTTCCTGATGTTCTTGTTTGCCGTAGGGTATAGTGTCGGTCCGCAATTCTTCCGGGGATTGAAAAAGGAAGGATTGCCACAGGTCTTGTTTGCCGTCGTGATGTGCCTGTTCTGCCTGCTGGCCCCGTTTATGCTGGCAAAGATCATGGGCTATTCTGCCGGAGAGGCTGCCGGTCTGTTGGCTGGTTCGCAGACGATATCCGCTGTGCTCGGTGTGGCCGAAGATACGATTAACCAATTAGGAATACCGGCGGCAGATAAAACGGATATGATCAATGTCATGCCGGTAGCCTATGCCGTTTCTTATATTTTCGGTACGGCCGGTTCCGCCTGGATCATGAGCGATATCGCTCCTCGTCTGTTGGGCGGGATCGAATCGGTCAAGAAAGCCTGTCGCGAACTGGAAGCCAAAATGGGGGCGGATGACGAAAGCGAGCAACCCGGCTTCATGCCTGCCGCCCGTCCGATCACGTTTCGCGCCTACAAGATCAGCAACGACTGGTTCGGGGCGGGGAAGACCGTGAAAGAACTGGAAGACTATTTGGAAGGAGAAGGAAGACGCCTTTTCGTCGAACGGGTTCGTATCGATGGTGTGATCCGGGATGCGAAGGCCGATCAGATGCTTTTGAAAGGAAATGAAGTCGTGCTCAGTGGACGTCGTGAATTTGTGATCGGAGAGGAGGACTGGATCGGCGATGAAGTCAATGATATCGAGTTGTTAGACTTCCCGGCCGAAACACTACCCGTATTGATCTCCCGCAAGAAATATGCAGGCATGACAGTTGCCAAACTGCGCAAACTGCCGGTCATGCACGGTGTCAGCATCAAGAGCATCAAACGTGCCGGCATCAACATACCGGTTTTGGCTGCCACGACGATCGATCCCGGCGATATGCTGGAGTTGGTCGGCACAAAATTGGAGGTGAATGCGGCTGCCGATACATTAGGCTATGCCGATCGCCCGACAAACCAGACGGATATGATTTTCGTCGGCCTCGGGATTTTTCTCGGAGGTGTCGTGGGGGCTTTGACGATCCATTTCGGAGGTGTTCCCATCAGCTTGAGTACGAGTGGCGGGGCGTTGATCGCCGGATTGGTCTTCGGATGGTTGCGTTCCAAGCATCCGACTTTCGGACGAATCCCGGAACCTTCTCTTTGGGTACTGAATAATGTCGGGTTGAATATGTTCATCGCTGTTGTCGGTATTACGGCCGGACCGAGCTTTGTCACCGGGCTGAAGGAGGTCGGTATCAGTCTCTTCTTTATCGGTGCGTTGGCTACCGCTATCCCGTTGATTGTCGGTGTGCTGTTGGGAAGATATGTCTTTAAGTTCCATCCGGCCATTACGTTAGGCTGTACATCCGGAGCACGTACTACCACAGCAGCTTTAGGGGCTGTGGAGGATGCCGTTGAGAGCCAGACACCAGCATTAGGCTATACGGTAACATACGCGGTCGGTAATACCCTGTTGATCATTTGGGGAGTCGTGATCGTCCTCTTGATGACCTGAAAGGTGTTGGAAGCATTGTTTTTTATATACTCATTATATTCAATTAAGTTATTTCTTTATGACACACAAAATCACTCGTGAATACGAAAAGAAAATGTCGGAAATCAGTCCCTTCGAACTGAAAAATATCCTGATAGACCTTGCGGACGAAAGCGCCCGTAAGAGTACGCATATCATGCTGAACGCAGGGCGCGGCAATCCGAACTGGATCAGTACCGTGCCCCGCGAAGCCTTTTTCCTGCTCGGCCAGTTCGGACTGGAAGAATGTGCCCGTTCCTCCGAATATGGCGAGGAAATGGTCGGGCTGGCCGGTATTCCTGAAAAGAGACGTATCGCCACCCGTTTCACGCAATTCCTGATGAAGCACGCCGGCTCTCCCGGCATGGCACTGCTGAAAGATACCTATGATTATCTGGTGAACGAGAAAGGAGTAGATGAGAACGACCTCGTACATGAATGGACGGAAGGCGTCATCGGCGACCAATATCCCGTTCCCGACCGTATCCTGAAATATACGGAAGTGCTGGTCGAAGACTACTTGAAACAGGAGTTGTGCGACAACCGCCCGCCCAAAGGGAAGTTCGACCTTTTCGCCACCGAAGGAGGAACTGCCGCGATGTGCTATATATTCGATTCCCTGCAACAAAATTTCCTTCTCGACAAAGGCGACAAGATCGTCCTGTTTGCCCCGGTATTCACTCCTTATATAGAGATACCGGAACAAGCCCGCTACTTATTCGATGTAACCGAAATCCACGCTTGTAAAATGACAAAAGACGGCTACCATACCTGGCAGTACAAGGAAGAAGACCTGGACATCCTGAAAGACCCGTCTGTCAAGGCCGCCTTTATCGTCAACCCGAGCAATCCGCCTTCATATGGTTTGACGGATGGTCTGATGAAACGTATTGTTGATATCGTGCGCAATGACAATCCGAACCTGATGATTATTACCGATGATGTCTATGCGACCTACATTCCCCATTTTCGTTCGATCATGCGGAATTGCCGGAGAACACTCTCTGCGTCTATTCTTTCTCCAAATATTTCGGAGCGACAGGTTGGCGCCTGGCCGTTGTCGCGTTGCATGAAGAGAATATATACGATCGGATGCTGAAGGAACTGCCGGCAGAGCGGAAAGAACAGTTGAATAAACGTTATAGCAGTATTTCGCTCCATCCGGAGGAAATCCGTTTCATCGACCGTATGGTGGCCGACAGTCGCCAGGTCGCCTTGAACCATACCGCCGGGCTTTCGCTGCCGCAACAGACGCAAATGGCGCTCTTTGCCTCCTTCTCCCTGCTGGATCGCGAGAATGCTTATAAGATGAAGATGCAGCAGATCATTCACGATCGCCTCCATACGCTTTGGGAAAGCACCGGTTTCACATTGCTCGACGATCCGTTGCGTGCCGGCTACTATAGTGAGATCGATATGTTGGTCTGGGCAAAGAAGTTTTACGGGGATGATTTCGTTGTCTACTTACAGGAAAATTACGAGCCGGTAGACGTCGTGTTCCGCCTGGCACAAGAAACTTCACTGGTATTGCTCAACGGTGGCGGGTTCGATGCACCGGAGTGGTCTATCCGTTGTTCGCTTGCTAATCTGAAACGTGAAGATTATGTCCGTATCGGGGAAGGGATCGCCTCTATCCTGCACAGCTATGCGGATAAATGGAAAGAATCGTTGAAGAAATAAGAAGAAATAAATAAAGCCTTTGAACAAAACGGGCTCCCGCTACGTTCTATTATTGAACGTATAGGGAGCCCGTTCTTATAGATGCCCTTTATCGGTCTATAGAAATTATTGAATAAAAGGTATTTATATAAATACTATTTTTATCCCAGCCTACATTGCTAACTAATAAAAAGAATAGATATGGTGTACGACATTGACATGCTGAGAAGCTTTTATTCTAATTTTCCGAAGCGGGTGGATGCAGCCCGCAAACACGTTGGCCGTCCGTTGACATTGGCCGAAAAGATCTTATATGCACATTTGTATAACGAATCGGACGTCCGTCCCTTCCGCCGTGGTGAAGATTATGTGAATTTCCGCCCCGACCGTGTTGCGATGCAGGATGCGACGGCGCAGATGGCGTTGCTTCAGTTTATGAATGCAGGAAAATCCAAATCTGCCGTTCCCGCCACCGTGCACTGCGATCACCTGATCCAGGCGAATATGGGAGCGAAGACGGATATCGCAACGGCTACGCAGAGCAACAGCGAGGTCTACGATTTCCTGAAATCCGTTTCCGACAAGTACGGTATCGGCTTTTGGAAACCGGGAGCCGGCATTATCCATCAGGTAGTGCTTGAGAACTATGCTTTTCCCGGCGGTATGATGGTCGGTACGGACTCGCATACGCCGAATGCGGGCGGTTTGGGTATGATGCTATCGGCGTGGGCGGCGCTGACGCTGTGGATGTGATGACCGGCATGGAATGGGAGTTGAAAATGCCGAAACTGATCGGTGTAAAACTGACCGGTAGCCTGAGCGGATGGGCCTCTCCGAAAGATGTGATCCTGAAGCTGGCAGGAATCCTGACTGTGAAGGGAGGAACGAATGCCATCATCGAATATTTCGGTCCCGGCGCTGCATCCTTGTCGGCGACAGGGAAGGCGACAATCTGTAATATGGGAGCGAGGTGGGCGCCACGACTTCTCTTTTCCCGTTCGATACGAACATGGCCACTTATTTGCGCGCAACGGGACGCGATGATGTGGCCGAGTGGGCATCAGCCGTTTCCGATTATTTGGAAGCCGATATGGACGTGCGGGCACAGCCGGATTCTTTCTACGATCGTGTGATCGTAATCAATTTGTCCGAACTGGAACCGCATATCAACGGCCCGTTCACGCCGGATGCGGCAACGCCTATTTCCGAATTTGCCGCTAAAGTGAAGGAGAATGGTTGGCCCCGTAAGATGGAAGTCGGACTGATCGGTTCCTGCACGAACTCGTCCTACCAGGATTTGAGCCGTGCTGCTTCGATCGCCCGCCAAGCAGCCGAAGACAAGATACCGGTAGAAGCTCCGCTGATTATCAACCCTGGTTCCGAGCAGATCCGTTATACGGCTGAACGGGACGGTATCCTCGGAGATTTCGAGCGGATCGGTGCGACGATTATGGCCAACGCCTGTGGCCCGTGTATCGGGCAATGGAAACGGCATACCGACGATAATACGCGCAAAAACTCCATCGTCACCTCCTTTAACCGTAATTTCGCCAAACGGGCGGACGGCAATCCGAACACACATGCTTTTGTCGCCTCCCCGGAACTCACGCTGGCGCTGACCATCGCCGGAGACCTTTGCTTCAATCCGCTGACCGATACGCTGAAAACCTCCGATGGCCGCGAAGTGAAACTGAAAGAACCGGAAGGCATCGACTTTCCGCCGAAAGGGTTCGAAGTGAAAGACAACGGTTATGTAGCCCCGACAGGTAAGGAAGCCGGAGTGGCGATCAGTCCCGAATCCAACCGTTTGCAGGCCTTGAAGCCTTTCGCAGCCTGGGATGGCAAAGACTGATCGAAATGCCTCTGTTGCTGAAGGCCGAAGGCAAGTGTACGACCGACCATATCTCGATGGCTGGTCCGTGGCTTCGCTTCCGTGGTCATTTGGAGAATATCTCGGACAATATGTTGATGGGGGCTGTGAATGCTTTCAACGGCAAGACGAACAGCGTATTGAACCAGCTGAACGGCAAGTATGAGGCTGTGTCGGCCGTCGCCAAGCAGTATAAGGCAAAGGGAATTTCATCTATCGTCGTAGCAGAAGAAAATTATGGCGAGGGATCGTCCCGCGAACATGCCGCTATGGAACCTCGTTTCCTGAATGTAAAAGTGATCCTGGCCAAGAGTTTTGCCCGCATCCATGAAACGAACCTGAAAAAACAGGGTATGCTTGCTCTCACTTTCGCCGATAAGGATGATTATAAGAAAGTACGCGAAGAGGACAAAATCTCGATCATCGGCCTGAAAGAGTTCGCACCCGGAAAACCGCTGACGGCCATTCTGTACCATGCCGACGGCACGGAAGAATCATTCGCGGTGAATCATACCTATAATGAGTTGCAGATAAAGTGGTTTAAGGCGGGGGCCGCGTTGAATGCAGCCCGGTGATAAATTATTGATTTATGGGCGTGGAACATGGAGGACATGGTTATACAAATGATTATCATTCCGTAGGGGCAGGGCTCTGCTCTGCCCTTTGAATCCGGCAAGGCAGACGTTGTTTTCATTGGGCGGAGTAGAACCCTGCCCCTACGAGTCGCCATTATCAATTCATACCCATAAATCATCATCCATAAAAATAAATAATCAGTATTATGAACAAGATTACAAAAGAAAACGGAAACCTCCTTGTTCCCGATAAAGTGGTGATTCCGTTTATAGAGGGAGATGGAGTAGGTGCGGAGATCACGCCGGTCTGCCAGCGCATCGTCAACGAAGCGGTCGGCAGGGCGTATGGCGGCCGACGGGCGATCGAATGGAAAGAAGTGTTGGCAGGCGAGAAAGCTTTCAAGCAGACCGGCAGTTGGCTACCCGACGAGACGATGGAGGCTTTCCGCGAATATATGATCGGGATCAAAGGCCCGCTGACAACCCCTATCGGCGGCGGTATCCGTTCGCTGAACGTCGCCCTCAGGCAAACCCTCGACCTCTATGTCTGCCTCCGTCCGGTACGTTGGTTCCGTGGAGTCGTGACACCTGTCAAAGAACCGGAAAAAGTCGATATGTATATCTTCCGCGAGAACACCGAAGATATCTATGCCGGCATCGAATGGCGAGCAAGGGACGCCCGAAGCCCGCAAATTCCTCAAATTCCTGACGGAAGAGATGGGGGTGACGAAGGTGCGTTTTCCCGAAACTTCCTCTTTCGGCGTGAAACCTGTTTCGGTCGAGGGTACGGAACGTCTCGTACGCGCCGCCATCGAATTTGCTCTGGCCAACCACTTGCCCAGCGTCACGCTCGTGCATAAGGGAAACATCATGAAGTTTACGGAAGGCGGATTCAAACTATGGGGATATGCGCTTGCGGAACGCGAATTCCTCGACAAGACCTTTACATGGCCTCAGTATGAGAAGATCAAAAAGGAAAAAGGAGAGGAGGCCGCCGCTGCCGCCCTGCTGGATGCCGAAGCAGCCGGAAAAGTCGTCGTCAAAGATGTGATTGCCGACGCTTTTCTCCAGAACACCCTTCTCGTGCCGGAAGAATATTCGGTGATTGCAACGCTGAACCTGAACGGCGATTATGTCTCCGACCAGTTGGCGGCTATGGTTGGCGGTATCGGTATCGCACCGGGAGCCAACATCAACTACGACAGCGGCTATGCGATCTTCGAAGCGACACATGGGACGGCACCTAACATCGCCGGTAAAAACGTCGTGAATCCCTGCTCGCTTTTGCTCTCTTCCGTCATGATGCTCGAATATATGGGATGGAATGAGGCCGGCCGGCTGATAACCGCCGCACTCGAACACGCTTTCTCCGAAGGGAAGGCCACCCGTGACCTGGCCCGCTTCATGCCGAACGGACAGCCTCTCGGCACTAAGGAGTTTGGAGAATATATCATGTCGGTATTGTAACGGCATAGGAGTTGAATAAATTAAAATTTACTGTCATGAAAAAAGAATATATCATTTATAAATTGTCCGATGCATCCAAAGAAGCATGCAAGATCGACAACGAACTGTTCCCGATGTATAATGTGAAGCGCGGGCTTCGTAATGAAGACGGTACAGGTGTGCTGGTAGGACTGACGAAGGTCGGCAACGTGGTGGGGTACGAGCGTCTGCCTGAAGGCGGGCTGAAAGCGATCCCCGGAAAACTGTTTTACCGCGGATACGATGTGGAAGACATCGCACACGGGCTGATCAAGGAAAAACGTTTCGGCTTCGAAGAAGTGGCCTACCTGCTTCTGTCCGGCAAATTGCCCGACAAGGAAGAACTGGCAGGCTTCAAGGAGCTGATCTGCGACAATATGCCGCTCGAACAGAAGACGAAGATGAACATCCTGGACCTGGAGGGACAGAACATCATGAACATCCTGGCCCGTAGCGTCCTCGAAATGTACACGTTCGACCCGAACCCCGACGATACCTCGCGCGACAACCTGATGCGCCAGTCGATCGAGCTGATCTCACGTTTCCCGACCATCATCGCCTATGCTTACAACATTTACCGGCATAGCCAGCAAGGCCGTTCGCTGCATATCCGCCACCCGCATGAAAACCTTTCGATCGCCGAGAACTTCCTTCATATGCTGAAAAAAGATTTCACCGATCTGGAAGCCCGTACGCTCGACTTGCTACTTGTCCTGCAGGCCGAACATGGCGGAGGTAACAACTCGACGTTCACCGTCCGCGTGACCAGCTCGACCCGCACGGATACCTATTCTTCCATTGCCGCCGGTATCGGTTCGCTGAAAGGCCCGTTGCACGGGGGAGCCAATATACAGGTTGTCGATATGTTCCATCATCTGAAAGAGAATATCGCCGACTGGAAGAATGTGGACGAGATAGATACCTATTTCATGCGGATGCTGAACAAGGAAGCCTATAACAAGACCGGCCTGATCTACGGTATCGGACACGCCGTCTATACGATTTCCGATCCCCGTGCCGTCGTCTTGAAAGAGCTGGCACGCGACCTGGCAAAAGAAAAAGGGCGTGAAGAAGAGTTTGCCTTCCTCGAATTGCTCGAATCACGTGCCATCGAATGTTTCGCCAAGCATAAAGGGACGAAGAAACGCGTTTCCTCGAACGTCGATTTCTATTCCGGCTTCGTGTATGAAATGATCGGATTGCCGCAGGAAATCTATACGCCTCTGTTCGCGATGGCACGTATCGTCGGATGGACCGCCCACCGCATCGAAGAGTTGAACTTCGACGGCAAACGCATCATCCGCCCGGCCTACAAGAACGTCCTCGAAGAACAGAAATACGTCCCTGTCGCCGAACGCTAATGCCTGCCGATCCTGCGGAGTCCCGCGATTCCCCCGACGACGGCAATGACCCCGGCCACCCATTTCCATAAGGCGGTCGGGGTCTGCTGTTTTTCTGCCTTGTCTCGCGAACGGTTGTCCTCCTTTTGCCGGACGGTTCCGGTGACGTTTCGCCGCAGGCTGTCCTCCGAGAAGGAACGGCTGCTCCGGGTGTCCCGGCTCCGGACGACAGCCGATACGTGTTGCCTGCCAGTGCTGTCGGGGGGAGAAAGGCAGATCATTTCCCACTGGCGGATGCTCTCGCTCTCCCTCCTGCGCTTGCCTCCCGAAAAGAGACTGTCCGTTTGCAGGCGGTACGTTTCTTCCTGCCGCCACACCGATTTTTCCCGTTGTTTCCGTACCGAGCAAGCTGGCAGGAATACTATCTGCCCTATGAGCAGGCATCCGATCGTAAAGCGGCATCCTTTATTCTTTTTCATCCTGTTTCCTGTATCTGTATTTATAAGTATAGTCGACTCCGAACAGCGCACCGGAAAAAGTGGATATCTCGCCGAATCCGACCAGTACGGAATTATGTATCTCGCCTGCCGGCGTGCACCAGAAGCCCATGAACAGCAACGCGATCCCCGCCAGCGCCAGCGCGACAGCCACAGTCAGTTGGCAGGTGAACGGATGGTGCATTTTCTTACAGTCCCGCATATTCTTCCTCCGCATTAAAACAAGGGCAGGCTTTCCGGGCTCCTAAATCCCGGTGGCCGCATATCCGGCTGCCGGGAAAGCGGATGATCAGGAGCTTCAACAAGATCAGGATCGATTCTTTCTGCCCCTCCGTCCGGGTATCACGGAAGCCGCCTGCGGCGTCCAGCCCGCCCTCGTAACAAATCCCGATGCTGCTACGGTTGTGTCCCCTCACGTGTGCCGGCACCTGCTCGATGGGGCGCATGGGCACGATCTCACCACTGCGGCGGATGTAGTAATTGTAACCGGCGCGGACGAACCCGCGTGCTTTGTGGTCGCGTTCCAACTGTTCGGGCGTGTATTCCTGTGTCTCCCTCGTGGCGGAACAATGCAAAACGATCAGATCAATCTTTCTCATGATTTTTCAATTTTTAATTTCCAATTTTCAACTTCCGAAAGCGAAGGTAGAGGAAGGGCGGGATGAGGAATCGGCTTCTGTCGGGGAGTGTCGGTATTTGTCGTCATAAACCGCGTTGCCTTGTTCTGAAAGGAAAAAAGAACCCGGCAGCCGGACCTACGGGAAAATCTGCCGGCAGCCGTTGTTATTTAATAGTCCAAGTCTCCGGGTCGCCCAGATGGTCGACGAGGATGGTTACTTGTAGCGGTGTGAAGACCTTCTGCCCCTTGCGGTAGCCCGCGAGCAGGAGTTCTTCCCACAGTTCTTCGTCACGTCTGATCCATCGGGCCAGTTGCGTGGATGCCGATTTCGGCTGTATGTTCTTGAAATACAGTAAGGCCAGTTCGGCGTGGCCGTAAATGCGATCTTTATCCATTTTTGTTTTCTTTGAGTCGTTTTTGTTCGAGATATTCTTCACGTGTGATGTAGTTTCCCGTGTCGGGAGGCGGTAAAGCCGATTTTTCGGCACGCGATTGCTCTTCTTTATATCGGATGATGTCCGTGCGTCTCTGCTCGCTGAATTGCAGGAGCGAGGAAGTGATGAACAGCGCGTCCACCATCCCGTAGAAACGCCCGTAGCGCCCGCATTTGAGGCGGTGGAAAAACAGCAGTATCTCCGATGCTTTCAGACTGGGATATTCGGCCAGTATCAACGTAGCCAAGTCTCTCTGCCGTGCGACCGGCATTTTTTCTCTGACTCCGGTGAAGTTATTCAGATTCTCGATCATGATGCAGAGCCATACGATGACGGTCTGCCAGCCGTAACCCTCTGCCAGTATTGCCAACGAAGGGGCCGAGCCGAGATAGGCCCGCGCCTCGTTGCGCGCGGTGGCGATCTGCAGGTCCGGCGTGAAGAGCTTCAGAAATTGTTCGGCCGAGCCGTAGCGCCCTCGCATGTCAGCGACCTCTTGTTGCCTCTTGAGCCATGAGGAGGATTTCTGCCCTTCGGGCTGCTTCCCCATGATCGTTTGATGATTGATATCCATAAAATCCTGTTTTTTGAGTGGTTGTGTTTTTATTTGTATTTCCATTTCTATTTTCCGGGGTTTTTGCTGCACAAACGGTCGTTTCCATAGCAGAAACCTCCGTTTCCGTAGCAATAACTCCGACGGGAGCCGTCTGTCCGCCGGTTTCGGTGACGATAATGGGCGGCGTTTGCGGCATTTTGGGTGTCAGCAGGTTGAGTTCCGCATCGATTTGCATTGCCGTCCGGCGGCTGATCTCTTCGAAACGCTGCTGGATGCCGACGGACGAGAGTATCTGCCGGTATTCCATCAATTCGCTGTCGAAGAGGCGTATTTGCACGCAAAATTCGATGATTTCCTTCACTAACTTCTCGTCCTGCCCGGTCGTGAAACCGATGTCGAAGCAAAAATCGCCATCGTAGCAGGCGTAATAGCCGTTCTCGCCGTACGCTTCACACGAGGACGCTATATAATGCAGATGCCGTTGCATCCGTATCGTTGTGCAAGGCGCTGTATTTTCCTGTCGGACATGAAATGCGTGTCTAACGGAAAATAGCCGAGCCCTTTTCTTCTTGGTCTTGCCATTTTAATAGTGTTTTTTTTGAATGTTGTTAAAAACCGCTGGTTAACTTTCCCGGTATATGAAAAAGGGGGAGAATGAATTGATGGATTTAGTCGTAGCGCAAACCAAAAAGTCGAACTCCGGAATTTCCATTAAAGATTCGACTTCCTGGTTCTATGTCGCAAATATAACTTGATTTTTTATGATTATAAAAGGTTTGTAAATCAAAGTTTATTGATTTTATCTACGTCTTTCTTCCGGCGGATGGAGAGGAGATAGAATTGATATGTTTGTATATGTTAAATAATACAATATCCCTCTGGAAATGAACTTGTTTTATATCGGGTTGATTATTAGGTGTTTGCTAAAAATGATGTTTGTTAAAAAATATTACCCTGCGGGAAATTTGAAAAATATGGGGTATAAAATCGAAATAGACGCAAGGGAATTTCGATTTGGACCAACGGGTATTTGGGAGAATGATACAATAAGGGGAGGAGATGGGGGATAAGCTGGAAATATCAAAAGGAGATATAATTTCGCATAATCCACCTACAAAATCGGTGTGCCATGATATGAAATGAAAAATTAGGCTTAAATAAAGGGGATATTTCATATCTTTATGCCCAAATAAAAATATCGAGAATAGGTGCGACTTTTCGAGATTGCAAATATGCTAGGTATTGAAATAAAGGATTCAATAGATCGCTAAAGAGTGGATAAGTATGATATCTAAGGAAAAACAAATAGAAGATCATTTTATTAATAAATTAATAGATTAAAATAAACAAATAGCGAGAATACTAAATTGGGAAAAGCGTAGCGAACTGACTGAAAAGCGTTTGTTACGCTATATTTTTCTCTCGGCAAAAAGCAAGGAAAACCATAATATAGCCAAACGGTGCAAGAGTTCAGTTACCATATCATTACCATAAGTAATGGAGGAGATTTAGGACTAAACCAATGTATTTCACTGTTTTGCATTATGTGTCATACCTGTCTGTAACTCACTATAAACTAATTTTGTAACCATAAAAAGTGAGTTATGCGAAGTACATTCAAAGTGTTATTCTATGTGAAGAAAGGCAGTGAAAAGCCCAATGGTAATCTGCCTTTGATGTGCCGTATTACTGTTGACGGCGAAATCAAGCAGTTCAGCTGCAAGATGGATATTCCCTTACGATTATGGGATGTAAAAAACAATCGTGCTTCGGGCAAGAGTGCCGAAGCGCAGCGAATCAACCATGCCGTTGATAAAATCCGTGTGGAGGTAAACCGCCGTTATCAGGAACTGATGCAGACTGACGGATATGTCACTGCCGCCAAACTCAAAGATGCCTATCTCGGTATCGGAGTCAAACAGGAAACCCTGCTTAAACTTTTTGAACAGCACAACAGCGAGTTCGCCAAGAAAGTCAGGCACAGCAGGGCACAAGGGACATTCCAACGCTACAAAACCGTTTACAAGCATCTTCGCGAATTTCTTCCACACACTTACAAGCGGAACGATATTCCCCTTAAAGAGTTGAATCTGACATTTATCAACGATTTCGAGTATTTTCTGCGCACTGAAAAGAAATGTCGCACCAACACGGTATGGGGCTATATGATTGTACTGAAACACATCGTTTCCATAGCGAGAAATGACGGTCGCCTGCCATTCAACCCTTTTGCAGGTTACATCAACTCTCCCGAAAGCGTGGACAGAGGGTATGTTACAAAAGAGGAGATACACACCATGATGAATACCGAAATGCCCGACAAGACACACGAACTTGTCAGGGACTTGTTTCTGTTCTCCACTTTTACAGGCCTGGCGTACTCCGATGTCAGAAATCTGACCAATGACAATTTGTAGACATTCTTTGACGGCAACCTTTGGATTATCACCCGAAGAAAGAAGACCAACACGGAATCTAATATCCGTCTGTTAGATGTACCCAGACGTATCATAGAGAAGTACAAAGGCATGACAACAGACAACAAGGTATTCCCGATGCCGAGTAACACGACTTGTAACAAAATACTGAAAGCCATAGCCGTGTTGTGCGGTATAAAAACACACTTGACCTATCATGTCGCCCGTCATTCGGCAGCAACTACCATATTGTTATCCAACGGAGTACCTATTGAAACCGTTAACCGTCTGTTAGGGCATACCAACATAAAGACCACTCAAATCTATGCAAAGATAACCGTACAAAAGATAAGTCAGGACTTGGAACAACTCTCTGAAAAATTAGAGGATATGGAGAAAAGCATTTGTATGTCAATATGAGAATAACATGCCGCCAGCCGCCTGTTTCCTCGCTCGTCCATCAAGTTAGTACAAACTCTATTGAAAGCGAAAAGGTCAGGCGGCTTTGCCGTTTCGGACTGAATCTTCCTCTTTCAGAGCATATTCAGCCCGAAAACCTTTTCTCTTTCACGTCTGTACAATGGACGATGGCGGCTACGGAAACAAACGACTGACGGAAAAGAATCGTCAATAAACAATTAACGATGCATATGAAACAGACTTGTATGTCTATCTGTATGCGTTTCTAATATTTCATTCAAAACAAGGGAGAGCGTTTTTATAGGCACAATGAAATAGTGGCAAACGGGAAACTGCACTCCCTCCAGAAAATAATCCATTCTTCTTTTGAGGTGTTTCGGGGATACCTTTCCGTATAAATAACCATGCCGTACTTTGTCTTAAAGTCAAGGTACTACGCAATCCGGCATTTTTGCAATTCTGTTAACCGTTTTTTATGATAACTGTACATAGACCGACCATTATACTAACCAACAATTGGGTAAATCGATCAACCGACCGTTATTTGTTGGAAGCAACAGATAATATGACCAACTTAAACAAGCCTCTTATCAATGAAATTTCTTCTATTTTGGGGTTATAATTTCTATGCTTAATTTTATGTTCAAGCGAACATAGCAAGTTGTGTTTTGGGATGCCCGAAATATTTCCGGCGTCCCAAAACTACTTGCTAAAATCTTTCCCTCCAAAGTCTGGAAAGCAGATTGAAAATCGGTTATCGAATGACTTTGCAAGTCTAATTTCAATTTATTCAAATCAATAAACAGGGTTTTGGCTGAGAATTGATGTGATTCGCAATTTTTATTGTAAATCGCTTTATATGAATGATGCTCGGTTGAGATTTATTCATTACATTTGCAATGTATGAAGAATTAATCATTTACCAAATGGAAATGACAAAAGACATAAATCGAATTAAAGTGGTACTCGTTGAGAAGAAACGGACCAACAAATGGCTGGCTGAACAGCTTGGAAAGGATCCTGCTACGGTGTCGAAGTGGTGTACGAACACTTCGCAGCCGGGACTGGAAACCCTGCTTCAGATAGCCAATGTACTGGAAGTCGATGTAAAGGAGTTGCTGAACTCTTCTCTGGAAGGTGAGGTGCAAATGGTAAGACTTGTAAAGTAATAGAAAACACGGATTTGTTTATGGATAAGAATGAACTGGTAAATAAAATACGCGGAATAGAGGGGCTGACAAACGACGAGAAATCGGCATTGATAGGACTGCTCCGAAAGCAAAAGAAATACGGTCTGGTATGGGAAGACAAGCCTGAAGATGTGGAGGAACGGCTTCGCGAGGAACTGCCTGTGCTGGTTGAAGATAGCGGCAAGGCTATTATCAGTGAGGAGGCAGATGCGCCCAACCATATCCTTATAGAGGGTGACAACCTCGAAGCCCTTACCGCCCTTGCCTATACGCATGAGGGCAGGATTGATGTTATCTACATCGATCCGCCATATAATACCGGTAATAAGGATTTTGTCTATAATGATGAGTTCGTAGATAAAGAGGATTCATATCGCCACTCCAAGTGGCTGTCATTCATAGCTAAGCGTCTGCGCATCGCCAAACGTCTGCTATCGGACAGAGGAGTGATTTTCATTTCGATTGATGACAATGAACAGGCGCAGCTGAAACTGCTTTGCGATGAGGTGTTCGGGAATGACAACAAAATCGGTGTCCTTCCGACCATAATGAATCTGAAAGGAAATCAAGACGAATTTGGTTTTGCCGGATGCCATGAGTATACTATAGTATATTCCAAAAAGAAAGATTCATGCAATATCGGACAGTTAGAAATAGATGAAGAAAAATTGGATGACTGGCTGCAAGATGAAATAGGCTATTATAAAAAAGGTGCGACTTTAAAACGAACAGGAACTGACGCACCCCGTGAGAAACGGCCATATTGCTACTTTCCCATACTGGTTTCCAAAAGAAATCACCATATCAGGAGCATTGAAAAGGAAGAGTATAAAAAAATATTCAACCCCACTGAACGCACCTTTGACGATCTGTATGTAGACTATATTGTAAATAAATATCGAGAATTAGGCTACGATGTAATACTGCCAATTGTAAACGGCATAAAAGCCTCATGGAGATGGGGGTTCGATACTGTATGTAAAGACAGAAATGAAATCATTGTGATAGGTGAAAGTGAGTCAATATCATTATATAAAAACAAAGGCCTGAATTAGGTGATTTGCCTACGAAGAAAGCAAAAAGCATATTATATAGAGCTCAATATAGCAGTGGGAATGGTACGGCTCAGTTAAAATCACTCAAATTGGAAAATGCTTTCAGCAATCCTAAACCGGTAGATTTAATTATGGATTTATGTCAAGTAGGCTCTTGCAAGACCTCCACCATCCTCGATTTCTTCGCCGGCTCAGGCACCACCCTCCACGCCACCATGCAACTCAACGCCGAGGACGGCGGCCAGCGCAAGTGCATCCTCGTGACCAACAACGAGAACGGCATTTGCGAGAATGTAACCTACGAGCGGAACAAGTGGGTAATCAATGGCTACACCACCCCTAAGGGCGAGGCCGTTCCGGGACTTAAGGCCAACACCCTGCGCTATTACAGGACTGGCTTTATTTCGCGCGACCGTACACCACGGAATATGCGTGCATTGGTTGCAGCCTCTACCGACTTGCTCTGCATAAAGAATGATATTTACAGGGAGGCCAAACTTGCCGGACGGAACATCCATCCGAAGATTGCCCGCTTCTTTGAGGAAGGTGGCAGAAGTATGCTCATAATCTACGACGAGCGTGCCATATCGGCCATTGTGGAAATTCTTGAAACTGTGGAGCAGGGCAAAGAGAAAATCAAAGTATATGTATTCTCTGCAAGCAGCTATGCCTACGATGACGAGTTTGAGGAAGTGGCGGACAAGGTACAGCTTTGTGCATTGCCGGATGCCATTTACCAGGCTTACCGGAAAGTGCTGCCCAAACGCCGCCCGAAGTCCCTTCCGGAAGCGATGGAAGAGGTTGGACAAAGCAATAATCCCGAGAATAGTATGTTCAACTTTACCGACGAGGAGGCAGAGGCATGAGTGAAGAAATGAACAGAGGAAGTATCATCCTGTATCAGACACCGGACGGACAATCGAAAATTGAAGTCACGTTGTCGAATGATACCGTATGGCTTACTGCCGACCAAATGGCGGAACTGTTCCAACGGAACAAATCCACCATTCAAGGCACATAAGGAATGTTTTTGAAGAGGGAGAACTCAACGCGGACTCAACTGTTGCATTTTTTGCAACAGTTCAAAATGAAGGCAAACGGAGGGTGGAAAGAAACATCGCTTTCTATAACCTCGACATGATTATCAGCGTAGGTTATCGCGTCAATTCCCACCGTGGCGTGCAGTTCCGTATGTGGGCCACGCAGGTGCTGCGCGAATACATTGTCAAGGGGTTTGCATTGAACGACGATTTGCTGAAGCGTGGTGGAGGGGGAAATTATTTCGATGAATTGCTTGCCCGCATCCGCGACATCCGCTCGTCGGAGAAGGTGTTTTATAGGAAGGTGCTTGAAATCTATGCGCTCAGCATCGACTATGACCCACGTGCAGAAGCCACGCAGCTGTTCTTCAAGACCGTACAGAACAAGATGCACTTCTCGGCCCACGGGCATACGGCTGCGGAAATAATCTATGAGCGTGCCGATGCACAGAAAGACTTTATGGGCTTGACATCATGGACAGGGGCATTGCCCAAACGGACTGATGCGGAAGTGGCGAAAAACTATCTTTCGGCAGACGAGCTGGATACATTGAACCGCATTGTCAGCCTGTATCTGGACTTCGCGGAGTTGCAAGCAAAATTGCACCAGCCCATGTATATGAAAGACTGGATTCAGAAACTGGACGATTTTCTGAAACTGTCAGGGAAAGAACTCCTCACCCATGCCAGCAGAATATCAGCGGAAATAGCCAGGCAGAAAGCCGATGTGGAATATGACAAGTTCAAAGTAAGGGCAGCAAACGAACTTACTCCGGTGGAAATACATTTCCTGGAGAACTTCGAGAAAGAACAGAAAAAGTTGAAGCAATGAAAAATATACAATACCAACAAAAGGCAGTAAGCGAACTGGTGGAAAAGACCATCGGACTGCTTTCACTTAGCGGAAACCACCATACACTCGTGTTCAAGGCGCCGACCGGCAGCGGAAAGACCGTTATGGCATCGGAGATGCTTATGAGGCTGAATGATGAACTGACCGAACGTCCGGATGCACCGTTCACCGAAGTGGCATACATCTGGATTGCTCCCAACAAACTGCATGAGCAAAGTTATTTCAAGATGAAGAACTGTTTCACGGAAACGAAAATTCTGCGGCCGGTGATTTATGACGAACTTGACCATTCAATAGAAGGATATATATATCCCGGAGAAATTCTGTTTGTTAACTGGGAAAGCATCAATAAAGACAATGCAGTGATGATACGCGAGACAGAACTTTCGGCTTCACTGTATGACATTACCCGTCGTACGCAGGAAGACAACGGCATTCCAATAATAGTGATTATTGACGAGGAACATATGTTCGGAAGTGCAATGCAAAGAAATCGGAAAAAGTGCTGAACAATATAAGCCCCAAGGTAGAAATCCGTATTTCTGCCACACCGCTGTCAGAATCAACCGCAAAGGCGGAAGAACAGGTTACAGTACCACGAGAACGAGTGATTGCGGAACAGATGATAAAGGAAAGTGTCATTCTGAATCCAGCTCTGGAATTTAATCCGATGCTCGGCACATTGAACCAGCAACTTATCAGTCTTGCTTTGAAAAAGCGTGAAGAACTGGCAGAAGCCTACCGGAAAGAAGGCGTGGACATCAATCCGTTGCTCCTCATTCAATTGCCCAACGACGGGGAAACGATGACCGGGGATGACAATTCGGTCAAAGAGGAAGTACTGACCTATCTTGACAGCATCAAAGGCATCAATGTGGCCAACGGAAAGCTTGCAATATGGCTGAGCAATGAAAAGACTGATAATTTGCAGACAATAACCAACCCGGATGATATTGCCGAAGTCCTGTTGTTCAAACAGGCCATTGCTTTGGGATGGGATTGTCCGCGCGCTGCCGTATTGTTGATTTTCAGGAAAATAGAAAGCTTTACTTTCTCTGCACAAACGGTGGGACGTATTCTTCGTATGCCGGAACAACGGTTTTATCAAAATGACCTGTTGAACAGAGGCTATGTCTATACAAACCTGAGCAAGGATATTATCGAGATCGTGAAAGACGATATGGACTATCTGTCGTCGCTTCATGCCGTGCGCCGGATGAACCTGAATAACGTATCGCTTGTTTCAGAATACAACGAACGCACATCCGCAGACCGTAACCGCTTAGGTTCGGATTTTAAAAATGTTCTCATCGACACTTTTGAAAGGAACTGGCTTGTAACGAACTTTATGCCTTCATTGTTTACGGCAGCAGAACTTGACGGAGTAACTGAAGAAGAAGTCTGTGATGAAGACAGGGTAAGCCAAATGTATAAAAACCGTAAAGCCGTGGAAGATAAAATCAATTTCAATGTAAGGAGCATTGGAATTGAGATAGTGGAAGACCTGAATATTACAGGAGAAGTAGGACAGACTATGATTCGCAACAAGGCAAAATATGTGCGGACCATGCAGGAACTGGAAGCCTCGTATATGGCTTTTTGTGCAAGGATGCTTGGAAACGGCTATGAAAAAGTCAGCATAAAGACCTTGGCCGTAGCTCTTCAGGAAGTCATGGAGGATTTGTTCGAGATGTATGAAAGTGATGCAATCAAGGTCATACTGTATCACACCAATCGCCCTAAATTTGCTGATATCATAGAAAAGGCTTTGAAGCAATATGCCATAATCCTTTTACGACGTCGTGCTGCATATCGTGCAAAAGGCTATGTGAAATACGCATGGGAAGTCCCGGCCGACAGGTTCTACAGGGAAGACACAAACAGCGTGTGCCCAACGATAGAAAACCATGCTCTAATGCCATTTATTCAAGAAAACAAGGCTTCTTCACCGGAACAGAAGTTTACGGCATTTCTGGAGGAAAATACAGAATACATCGACTGGTGGTATAAAAACGGAGATGCAGGAAAACAGCATTACGCAATTAGTTATACAAATGTTGACGGTGATAAGGCACTGTTTTATGTTGATTTTGTCATACGGATGAAAAACGGACAAATCTTTCTGTTTGATACCAAGAGCGAAGACAGTGACAAGAATGCTCCATGCAAGCACAACGCTTTGATTGATTATATCCATAACGAGGAAAATGCCGACAAGCACTTGAAAGGCGGTGTCATCATACAGAGTGGAGAGAATTGGAAGTATTGTCCGATGAAAATAGAGAACACAACAGATATAACAGGTTGGGACAGTTTTTATCCCGATGAATATAAAGTATAACGGTTTATGGCAAAAGGAATTGACCCGAAATTTGTACATTATGGCATCCGTAAGGATGACCTTGCAACGATTGAAGCCATTTGTGAAGCCGAGAATATTGATTTCAATTGGCTTAGCGAGGAAATACTGAAAGCATATCACGCCCAAAAAGTGGATGTGATAGAAATGAGTGACAGTGATGCGGAAGAGATAATCCGGGCTGCCATACAGAAAGTACATCAATAAATGAATTTGAAGCCATGCTCATACAGAAGATAAAGATATATAATTTTAAGACCTACCTGTCGCTTGACCTTGACCTGACGGTAGATGACGACCGCCCGATTATACTTATCGGCGGCTCTAATGGCGGTGGAAAGACAACTCTGTTTGAAGCCATAAGCGGTGCGCTTTATGGACTCAAAATAGAGAGTAAGGGACACTTCATGGAATTGCTCAATCAGGGGGCAATCAACAAGGTGAAGCCGGAAATAAGTCTGCAAATAACCTTTGTAGGCAAGGTGTTAGGGCAACAGCAGAAGTATATCCTGAAGAGAATCTACCAACTGAATCCACAGGGCCTCCCACTTGAAAGCGTTTCTCTGAACATGAACGGCAATATGTATGTGTATGGCACAATGACCGCACCGAAAGAAAGAGTACGTGCTGAACAGGAAATCAGTAAAATCATCAAAGCCAATCTGCCGCAGGAATTGAGCCAGTATTTTCTGTTTGACGCCATGCAGTCCAGCGAACTGTTGAAGAAAAACGTGTTCCAGCAGACCATCCGTGACAATTTTGAGAACGTACTCGGATTCAAGAAGTACCTCCAACTCAAACGGGCATCGGAGAAATTACAGCAAGAATGGGCACAGCAGCGATTGGAAGCCGAACAGGAAGCCAAGGAATACAACAATCTGTGTAGCCAAAAAGAAAATCTCGTGGCTGAAAAGAACGCTTGCCTTGCCGAGCAGGACAGGCTGTACAAATATATGGCATCTGTAGAGGACGATTATCAGCGTGCCAAAGAAGGAGTGCAGCAGGCTATGAACTTGAACAAGCGCATTCAGGACGTTGACGGAAAAATCCGGGCTATAACCGATGAAGCTGCCGATTATGCTGATAATTTGAAGGCGTTTCTCGAGAATATTGAGATAAATGTCTTTCTGCCTAAGCTGGCATCCAATCTTTCACAGGAAATCAACAATATACTCCGCATAAAAGAACAGTTGCTGAGACAGAGCGTCGGTGTGTATCCAATAGAAACACTCCGGGATGTGACGGCAAAGATTATCGATTACCTGAAAGAACTTTCATTGTGCAGTCAGGCCGTTGATGAGGAGAATGTGGTTGCCCATATGGTTGCCTTGCAGAATGCTACCAACGCCCAAAATCCATACGACTATCTTGACGATGCAGAGGTTGAAGCCTTAAAGGAATTGCCGAGAAAAGGAGGCGGAAACCAGTTTGTGACGCTTGACCGTAAACGTCAGGATATGGAAATACAGCTTGCCAACCTTGACAATCTGCGTACAGAAAAGCGAACGCTTGAACAGACACAGGCAGGCGGCAACAATCTCCTGATTGCCAATTATGAGGATGCGAAACGCACCGTTGATAAATTGAAGTCGCAGGAAGATGGCCTGAAAAGCGATATACAGCGGCTGGAAAAACGGATCCACCAGTATGACGTGCAGATACAGCAAGAACCGGACTTGAAGTTTGACACGCTGGTAAAACTGCGTCCGTTCTTCGATAAGGTGGCGGATAGTCTGCTGAAAAAGAAAAAGGCGCAAATCGAGACAGAAATGCAGTCGCAGCTCAACAAGTTGTTGGTTTCATATAAAGGTCACGTTGGCCGGGTGGATTTGTCAGACAGCATGGAGAACTTCAACATCAAACTATACCATAGTGCAGGTAATGAAATATCATTGAACCAGCTCAATGCTGCTTCCAAACAGATATTCATACAAGTGTTGCTGAAAGTGTTGCGCAATCTCGGCGACTATAACCCTCCTGTAATGATTGACACCGTTATGGGGGTGCTCGACAACGAGAGCCGTGACGCATTGATGGAAGAATATTTTCCACAGCTGGCAGAACAGACCATTCTGCTGTGCACGACATCGGAAATTCGTACGGACAGCGATTATATAAAATTGGAACCGTTCATATCGAAGACCTACACTTTACACCGTAATGTAGAAGAACAGAATACGACAGTAGTAGAAGGCTATTTCGGAATATCCCTAAATCAGTAAACGACCATGAGCATAATAAACTTTTCAAATACCCGCCAGATGGAGGGACTGCTTGACGAAATCAGTCAGGTGAAGGATCTTATCGAGATAAAAATCAACTTGTCACGTGTGGCAGACAGGGAAAAGCGCGTGAGCCTGACGCTCAACAAGGTGATGCGTATCTGTTTTATAGTAGGATTAAGCATTTCAACAGAACGTAAGGAAGACGACTTCAAGGACATACAGCTATCTACTTCTTCGGCACGCATTGTGCCCAGTTTCTTCACAATGCACGATTTGACCACATTATACTCGGCTTTATTGAAGCTACGCTATGCCAATCTAAATATCGACTGGTCGCAAAATGCCGCAGTTTCACGTATCATTGCTGCAGAAATGTTGCGCGGAAGGAATTATCTGTTGGAAGAGAACAATCTGGATTCGTTCCTGTATTCAGTAAACAGCAAAGTTGCTATGACAAAAGACATTCCGGTACTCAATCTGATTATTGGAAACTATGGCGATGCTGAAATGGAAGCTACACTCGACATCAACAGCCGTAATATCACCAACTCGCAAATAATCATAGCCGGTGCAACCGGTTCAGGCAAGACTAACCTATTGGCAGTTCTGATGCAGCAGTTTAGGGCATTGTCCTCGGAATCCCAATATCCCGTAAACTTCCTGTTGTTCGACTATAAGGGAGAGTTCAGCGACATTCAGAACAATCATTGGCTGTCGCATTTCGATGTGGACCGCAGCTGTATTTTAGACCCTATCGAGCATCCTCTACCGTTCACTCCGTTCAAGGATTTCTCCGGTCGTCCTATCAATGAGATAAACCTCTATTCGTCGGAAATGGCTTCAGCTCTCTGTTCGATAGACAGGGTATCTGCAAGTGCCAATATGAACAACCGATTAAGCGAAGCTATTGTGGAGGCATACAAGAAGACAGACGGAGCACCTATTACGTTCTCAATGATGTTGGAGGAATATCAGGCAAAGATGACCGACCCGGCTAAGGACGACAGCATTTCGTCTGTGTTGAAGCAGTTGGTCCGTGCAAACATATTTGAGGAAGAAGACAAGGCTGACCTTATCGGGGACTGTTACATTATAAAAATGGACGGTTATCCGAAAGACGGCCCAATCGCCAAGGCAATCGTGTATTTCATCATATCCAAGCTGAACAATATCTATGAGCAGCTTGACAAGCAGGCCACAAATGAGGATGTTGTCCAGATTCGTCACTTCTCTATCATTGACGAAGCACATTATATGCTTGACTTCGACAACCGACCTCTGAGAAACCTGATTGCAGTAGGGCGCAACAAGGGATTGAGCATTATCCTCGCTACCCAGAACATGAGCAGTTTCAAGAGCAAAGGGTTTGACTTCTATGCCAATGCACAATATCCGCTTATAATGAAACAGCAGACGATTGACGACAAGGTTATCAAAGACTTGTATGGCGTAAGTGGTCAGGAACTGCAAGAGGTACGCACTGCCATAGCCGGGCTTCAGAAAGGAGAGCTAATAATTAAAGACCAAATGGCTTTTGCTTTAGGTATGGGTAAGAAATACAAAAAAATCAATGTTACACATTTGATATAAATGAAATATAGCGCAACAAATGATAGAAAGGATTATTGTAAAGAATTTTAAGGGCATAAAAGAAGCTGATATTTCATTCTGATTGAAGCTATTTCTTTGACTTTGGGACATGGAATAGGCCAACTTGGAAATTACTCAGTATCTTTTCCACGAATCTACGTGGGTAGATTTTGAATCAAATAAAGTCTTGCCAGAAATTATTATTGAATTATTTTCAATAAAGATTTTCCTGCCGAATATTCAGGCAAAAACAATAGCCTGTCGATATTTTCTTCAGGAATCCGACTTAGAATTGCATGTGACAGTTCATACCTTTCATTATTCCAAGAGCAAAAGGAGCAATACAAACATATTCCATGTGAATTCTATACTATTGAAAGATGCTGGTTCTCTGGGGATAATGTCAAGCAATTATTAGTACCTTATGTTCCGTGGATTATAGATTCATCGTCTAACACATTTAACAACAAAGCTAATCAATTGGCTACTCGCCTAATATCTTATAAGCTATCTGAAGCAGAACGAGTACAAGTTAAAGGCTGTTTGAGAACATTAAGAGAACACTTTGAGGGTAATGGTCAATGGCATTAATTGTTTCTTGAACGATAAAATCAAGGACATATCTCCTGATTTCAAACTGACTGTAGATTTAACAACCAAAATGGCATGGAATACAATTTTATGCCCTGTATTAAAAGAAATTCCATTTTCACAAATTGGTTTAGGAGACCAATGTGTCATAAATAAATTATTATCTATTGACCCATCTTCTAATGAATACAAGAAAAAGAAACTATTAATCATAGAGGAACCGGAATCCCATTTATCACATACAAAAATGTATGAATTACTTAGCTATTTAAGTAGTTTTAATGGTCAAATGTTCGTTTCTACTCATAGCAGTTATGTAGCCAATAAATTATCACTTAATAATTTAATTGTATTAGGAAAAGAATCCGGCAAAATTCAAAGTCAGAGAATTTCAGATTTGGAAGATTATGATTTTTTGCTAAAGTTCCGAATTATCCAACATTACGCGTAGCGCTTTGTGATAAGGCTATTTTAGTGGAAGGACCAACGGATGAAATGGTTGTATTATATCATTTTATGAAAGAGTACCAATGTCATCCTTTTGCAAAAGGAATAGAACTTATCTCTGTCGGTGGTACAGTATTCAAACATTTTGCATTGCTGGGAGCAAAACTTAAAAAACGCATTGTTGTCATTACAGATAATGATAATCTGAATATTGAAGAATTAGAGATAAAAAGGAATTTACCACAAGAAGAAGCTGTTAAGTTATTTACGGAAAAAAGTTATCATTACATACTTTAGAGCCTGCATTTGTTAACGCAAATGTTGATAACTTGAAAGGACTATCTAAATTAATCAGAGGAAAAAATGTTGATGATGAATCTGCGGAATCCCTTTCGGAATATATGAAAAAGCATAAGACAGAGTGGGCTCTGAAATTATTAGAAGATGATTCTTACAACTTTAATGTCCCACAATATATTATAGACGCTATAAATTGGTTGATTGATGGGAACAAATAACATTTGCTATATTGCATCTGCTGGTGCTGGGAAAACCACCAAGATAGTAGCAGATGCCGTAAATAACTCAAATCATGACTCTGCAAAAAAAATGCAATCATAACATATACCCAAAATAACCAAGCTCATATTCGAAATAAGCTTGCAAGTTATAATTCAGGTCATGAAATTGTGGTTATGGGATGGTTTGAATTCTTGTTAAAACACTGGATAACACCGTTCAAAACCACTTTATTTCCACATTTAATAAACACCCACTTAGGAGTGTCTATTGTCGATGGGAAATCAGGTGTCATATTGTCTAACGGGAAAAAATACGTCACATATAAAAAGGGAGATTACCGTAAAAAATACTTAACCAACGATGAACATAAAGTATTTAGTGATAAGTTGTCTGAACTTGCAAATGAATTGTATCTAAAAAATTCATCTGAACTTATTGAAAGGTTAAATTCAATTTTTGAGTATTTATATTTTGATGAGTGCCAAGATTTTGTCGGCTACGATTATGAGCTTATAAAGCTGATACTTACAAAAACAGATATAACTTGCGTATTTGCAGGAGATCCTCGCCAGCATACATATTCAACGCATACAACATCTAAATATAAAAAGTACTCTGGCGACTTAGCTGCATTTATCCATGATTATGTAAATAAACGAAATAAACACTATGTGACCATAGATGAAACGACTCTTGTAAAATCACATAGATGTCCGAGATGTATATGTGATTTCCGCTTTAAGAACTATGGGCTTGCTCCCAAATCAGCCGCAGATTTCGCTTTCTTACTTCATGGTTTCCATTTTTTGAAACAAGACGGCACGATGGCGATTATTTTGCCTCACGGTGTGCTTTTCAGAGGGGGAGCAGAAGAACGTATTCGCACAAAATTGCTCAAAGACGGCAATATAGACGCAGTAATCGGATTGCCTGCAAATCTTTTCTTTTCAACAGGTATTCCTGTATGTATCTTGGTACTCAAGAAATGTAAGAAGTCCGACGACGTACTCTTTATCAACGCCAGCGACAAAGAAAATTTCGAGAAAGGCAAGAAGCAGAACAAACTACGGACTAAAGACATTGACAAAATCATAGACACCTATAAGCAGCGGAAAGAAGAAGAACGTTACTCTCGTCCTGTCTCGATGGACGAAATCGAAAGAAACGGTTATAATCTGAATATTTCACGCTATGTTAGCATTGCCAAAGAGGATGTGAAAATTGATTTGTTGCAAGTCAATAAGAAGTTGATCGAGCTGGAAGGTAAAATAGCTGATGCCTCCGAAAGACATAATAAATTTCTTGCAGAACTTGGCTTACCATTACTTACAAAGAGTAAAGAAGGTGAGACAAAACATTGACGGAGTAATCACACACAATTAAGTTGCATATTTTGTTTCGGTTTGCCTACATCCGCCCACACATCCCCACAAATGCCGACACACGCCGACAGATGGCGACTGGGCTGTTTTTAGTGGGAGTATCTTTGTCATGTTTTCGAGAACAAAGCATTTCAAAAGTTATTCACAATTAAAAAACAGAAACAGTTATGTCAGTAAAGTATCGTTTGGTAAAGAAGAAGAATTTGGGTAAAGATCAGGAAGCGGTTCCTGAGAAAGTGTATGCACAGCCGGTCTATATGGAACTGGTCAGTTTCGAATCCCTTTTGGACGAGATCGTCGAGGCGGGTATTCCGACCAACCAGGTGAAAGGGGTGATCGACCGTATGAATTATCTGATCCGCAAGCATCTGTCTGCCGGCCGGCGCGTGCAGTTTGGTGAGTTTGGGAACTTCCGCTACGGTGTCGGTTCGATTGGAAGTACGACGGACGAAGATTTCGATCCGGAGATGATCAAGACTCCGCGTATCGTGTTCAGCCCGGGTTCGTTGCTCCGTAAGGCAAAACAGGATGCCAAGTTCGAACGGTTCGCTTTTGTCCCTGTTGACTCCGGAAACGGCAGTGGCGGGGGTGAAGATGACCGCCCCGGTGAATTGTAAGGGAAGCATCATACGAATAGGCAAGGAGAGCGCAGGTCACGAAAGGGGGCTGCGCTCTTTGTTTGCTGTAATGGAGTTGATATCAATAAAAATATCCTCAATTTTGTTGATGTTTAGAGGAAAAAAACTATCTTTGTTGATAAGTAAAGCAAAATGATAGTAACATTCGATAAAGAATATTTGAAAGTGCTGTATGAACAGGGTAAGGATGACAAAAAACATCGTTTCCAGCCAAGCATCGTGAGTCGTTACAAACGATGTGTTGATTACTTGAAACAAGTCAAGAAAATTGAAGAACTCTTCCTTATACCCTCTTTGCGTTATGAAGTTTTAGAGGGTGATAAGGCTGGTATTTCTTCCATACGAGTGAATGACCAATATCGAGTGGAGTTTGCTGTGGTGGAGAAAGGTGAGCCGAGGATCACCATTTGCAACATATTGGAATTGTCCAACCATTATAAATGAACAGATCCATGATAGAAGTAAAAGGCGTGAAACGGGATATGATAGCTAATAATTTGGAACCGTTTGAACCGACACATCCGGGGGAATTGCTTAAAGACGAAATAGAATGTCGAGGCATATCTCAACGGCAACTTGCCGCTGACATGGGTGTCTCATATACGGTACTCAATGACATTGTAAACGGCAAACGCTCCGTAAATACAAAGTTTGCTTTGCTTTGTGAGGCAGCCTTGGGATTGCCGGCTCATATATTGATAGGATTGCAAGCCGATTATGATATGCAAACAACTAAGCGGGACAAATCTTTCCTGAAAAAGTTAGAAAGTGTCAAACGGATTGTTGCGGTATTCTAAGTGGTAATTTTCATAATTTCCTCCGCATCCACCTTTTCCGTTTGTGTCAGGATGATCGTACCGCTTTTGTCGGCAAGGAATACGCGGGGGATGGTGCTGTCGGCAAAGAGGGAGTAGACGTTCCGGTCCGGATCGGCGAAAAACTTCATATCGTACTGATGTTCCCGGAAGTAGGCCGCTACCTGCTCTTCGGTTTCGTTGCGGGCGATCAGGAGTATGCGGACGGACGGGTTATCTTTATACATATTATACAAAGTGGAAATATCCGGGAAAGCCTCCCGGCAGTCGGAACAGGTCGTGCTGAAGAAAATAATTAGTGCGAACTTATTTTCTAAATCCTTATTCGAGACCGTGCCATCCGGATTGGAGATGCTGAATTCGGGGAGCAGGTCGCCTTTTTCCAGAGCAAAACTACCCGCAGGCAAATCTTCGCGGATGCAGGCAGTGAGGGATAACAGGCTGATTATGTAAAATAATAAATATTTCATGGCGGCAAAGATACGGGTTGATCGCCATACTTTGTGACTTATTGTATGGCTATTTGCATATTATCCTGTATATTTGTCCCGGAATTTCAAATATCAAAGAACAAAATAGCAAGAAGCAGGCTTGGTCTCACAATCGAAAAATATGGTGCGCGTGATGCGGTTTATACTGATCGGCACGCTGAATGCGTTGATTACAGTCTTGATTGTCTGGCTGATGATGGACAAGCTCGATTGCAACTATATCGCTACTAATATCACCGCCTATGTGATTGCTCAGATCAATAACTTCTTTTGGAGCAAATATTGGATATTCTCTTCCCGTACCGGTAAGTTCCGCCGCGAGATTCCCCTTTTCCTGATCGCTTTCGGGTGCGCTTATTGTTCCCAATTCCTCGCTTTGCTGATCATGGTGGAAATCTTCGACCTGAACGAATACCTCGCCCAATTCTTAGGACTTTTCATCTATGGAGCAGTCAACTATATGATGAACAAGAAAATCACCTTCCAATTCACCCCTTAGCCCTTTAATTCTTTAACTCTTTAATTTTTTAATTCTCCCTCAATGCGCCCTTTCGCGGAATTCCGACGGTGTCACCCCCTCTTTCTTCTTGAAAAAGGTGGAAAACTGCCCGGCATTCTCGAATTTGAGGCTGTAGGCTATTTCTGAGATATTCATACTGCTGCTGGTAAGCAGTTCCTTTGCTTTCAGGAGTTTTTGTTGCAGTTGGTACTGGGCGGGTGATACGCCTGTATATTCTTTGAACATACGGCGGAACCAGGAGTAACCGAGCCCTAGGCGGGAGGCTATTTCTTCAGGCGTCAACGGGTTTTCCACTTGCTCTTTCATCAGGATGCGTGCTTCGTTGATCTTATCCACTACATAGGTATTCGTAAAGGAGTTGTTTCTTCTTTTATAATAGACGGTACCTAATATGTGGAGAACGATACTCGAAATCATCTCCTGGTAGCCCGTCTTTTCCTCGGAGGCGAATTTCAGGATATCTTCATACAGTCCGACGATTGTCGCGCTGAGTCCGATGTGCTGTAACGGCTCCTCGCGGGTAAAAAAGCGTTTCTCCACGCGCCGGTCGATGTGAATGCCGCGAAAGCTACCCAGTATTCGTCCCAGCCTGTCTCGCTGTCAGGGTAGTAGCTGTGCCATTCTCCCGGAAAAAGCAGGATCATCGTGCCAGCGTTTATTTTTTGCATCTTGCAGGATTGTGAGGAGAAGTAACCGCTTCCCTTCGTGATATAGACCAGTTGATATTCGTTCAGGATTCGTCCGGTCTGCGGCTTGAAGTTATAATTGTCCGGATGCTTCGAAAGAGGATAGTTCCCTTTCGGGGGAATAAACTGGTAGCTACAGTCGTGACGACAATTCCCCACTCTTCGTCTATCGCGCTTATCGTCAGGTATCTTAATTGATCGCTTAGTTGTTTCTCCATCTCCTCTGTCAGATTTGAAAGGTTTAAAATCATTTTCAAAAGCAAAGATAGTAATTTACCGTTTACTTTTGCAATCATAAAACAAACAACTTTGTTGTACCATGAAAAAATATAACTTTTTAGCCTTTGACATAGGAGCGACCAGCGGACGTGCCGTATTAGGGACCTTGGTTGGTGACAAATTTGAAATGCAGGAGCTCCACCGCTTCCCGAATGCGATCATGGAGTTGCATGGAAAATATTACTGGAACATCTATCAGTTGTATGATGCCTTGAAAGAAAGCCTTACGATTTGTGCACGCCGGAACGTGGTGCCGGACTCTATCGGGATCGATACCTGGGGTGTCGATTTCGGATATCTGTCGAAAGACGGTACGCTGTTGGGACTGCCGCGTGCGTATCGCGATCCTTATACGGAAGGGGCGCCGGAAGAATATTTCCAGCGGATTCCCCGGTCGGAAGTCTACCGGCTTACCGGCATACAGATCATGAATTTTAATAGTGTTTTCCAGTTGTTCCGGGCTGGGCAGGAAGACTTTGGGCCGTTGAAGGCTGCCGAGGAGATCCTCTTTATGCCCGATCTGCTTTCCTTCCTGTTGACGGGCAAAAAGGTTTGCGAATATACGGATGCTTCCACTTCGGGACTGCTGAATCCGGCGACGAAGGAGTTCGAGGCGTCCTTGCTGGAAGCAGCCGGTGTAGCCCCCTCTATCATGCGCCCGGTAGTGATGCCGGGAACAGTGGTAGGGGAGTTGACTGACGCGCTTGCCCGGGAAACAGGGATCGGCAAAGTACCGGTCATAGCGGTCGCCGGTCACGACACGGCTTCGGCCGTCGCGGCTGTCCCGGCTTCGGACCGGGAGTTTGCCTACCTTAGCAGCGGCACGTGGAGCCTTATGGGGATCGAAACGGAGGAACCGATTATCTCGGAAGAATCTTTCCGGCATAATTTTACGAACGAAGGTGGTATAGACGGGACGACCCGTTTCCTGAAAAATATCACAGGAATGTGGCTGCTCGAACAGTGCCGGAAAGAGTGGGAGAAGGCCGGGCGCGATTATTCTTATCCTGCGATTGTCAAGATGGCGGAGCGGGCGACACCTTTCCGCTGTTTTGTGAATCCTGACGATCCGCGTTTTGCCAATCCGCCCAGCATGACGGAGGCGATCAGGGCCTATTGCCGCGAGACGGGGCAGCCGGAGCCTAAGGAAGATGACGAGTTTATCCGTTGTATCTTTGAAAGTCTGGCATTCCGCTACAAGGAGGTGCTGGCGTTATTATCCGGAATAGCTCCTTTCCCGATCCGTAGATTGCATGTGATCGGGGGTGGTTCGATGAATAATCTTCTCAATCAATTTACGGCAAATGTAATCAATATGCCGGTTGTGGCAGGACCTTCCGAAGCGACGGCAATCGGCAACTGTATGGTGCAGGCGAGGGCGGCAGGATTAGTGGCCGACCGCTGGGAGATGCGCCGTTTGATCAACTCTTTCCTCTCGCCGGCTGTCTTTCTGCCGGAAGGTAGCGGCGAGTGGGAAGAGGCTTTTAAGAAATATCAATCTATAACCTCAAAAAAATAAGACCATGACAAAAGAAAACATTATCAGACAAGCGTATGAAGCAGCTGTTGAACGCTATGCAGCTGTCGGTGTAGATGTAAAAGAGGCAATGGACAAATTGCAGAAAATTTCTCTCTCCATGCATTGTTGGCAGGCGGACGACGTGAGCGGCTTCGAGAACCAGGGCGGTTCGCTGACGGGCGGAATCCAAGTGACGGGCAACTATCCGGGACGTGCCCGCACGATCGACGAAGTTCGTGCCGATGTCCTGAAAGCGGCTTCGCTGATCGCTGGTAAACATCGCTTGAACCTGCATGAAATATATGGTGACTTCCAAGGCAAGAAGGTCGATCGCGATGAAGTGGAACCTGCTCATTTTGAAAGCTGGATGCAGTGGGCGAAAGAAAACGGGATGAAACTGGATTTCAACAGCACTTCTTTCTCGCATCCGAAGAGTGGCGACCTGACGTTGGCGAATCCGGACGACGCGATCCGTAATTTCTGGATCGAACATACGAAGCGTTGCCGCTGGATTAGCGAGGAGATGGGTAAATATCAGGATGATCCCTGTATCATGAACCTTTGGATTCATGACGGCAGCAAGGAAGTCCCCGCCAGCCGTCTCAAATACCGTCAGATATTGGAACAGTCATTGGACGAGATTTTTGCAACCGAGTATAAAAATATGAAGGACTGTATCGAAGCAAAACTGTTCGGTATCGGCCTGGAAAGTTATACGGTCGGTTCCTATGATTTCTACTTAGGCTACGGTGCGAAGAAGAATAAGATCGTGACACTCGACACAGGCCATTTCCATCTGACGGAAAGTATTGCCGACAAGGTTTCGGCCTTGCTTCTCTTTACGCCGGAGATCATGTTGCATGTGAGCCGTCCGATTCGTTGGGACAGCGACCATGTGGTGATCCTGAGCGACGACTTGCTCGACTTGGCACGTGAAATTATCCGTTGCAAGGCATTGGACCGGGTGCATATCGGTCTGGACTATTTCGATGCGACGATCAACCGTATCGGGCGTACGTGATCGGTTGCCGTGCGACACAAAAAGCCTTTATGCAAGCTCTTCTTGAACCCTCTGCAACCTTGCAACAATACGAAGCTGAAGGCAAGTTTTTCCAGCGTTTGGCTTTGCAGGAGGAAATGAAGAGTCTTCCGTGGACGGCTGTCTGGGATATGTTCTGCCTGCAAAACGATGTGCCGGTAGGTGAGGATTATATTGCAGAGATAGAGAAATATGAAGCCGAAGTGACAAGCAAACGATAATATGGAAATAATCATTGGATTAATTATAATTGCAATCGGCAGCTTCGGACAGAGTAGTTCCTACGTTCCGATCAATAAAGTCAAGGATTGGAGTTGGGAAAGTTTCTGGCTGGTGCAGGGCATTTTTGCCTGGCTCGTCTTTCCGTTCTTAGGGGCGCAACTGGCTATTCCCGACGGTAGCAGCCTTTCGGAACTATGGAGTGCCGGCGGTGCTGCGGGAGCTGTTATCTACGGAGTCCTGTGGGGAATCGGCGGCCTGACCTTCGGGTTGAGCATGCGTTATTTGGGGGTGGCGCTCGGCCAGAGCATCGCGCTTGGAACGTGTGCCGGTTTCGGAACGCTTTTCCCGGCAGTTTTTGCCGGAACGGATTTGTTTCATGGCGATGGACTGGTCTTGCTGATCGGTGTATGTATCACGCTTGCCGGTATCGCTGTGATCGGATATGCCGGAAGTCTTCGATCCCGTAATATGACTGAGGAAGAGAAGAAAGCGGCTGTAAAGGATTTTGCGTTGACGAAAGGCTTGCTTGTCGCTCTTTTGGCCGGTGTGATGAGTGCCTGCTTCAATCTGGGCCTGGAGTCCGGTGCTCCGATTCTTGAGAAGGCGAAACAGTCCGGTGCAAGCGAATTGTTCGCACTGAACCCGGTCATCCTGTTAGTGACGATCGGAGGCTTTATCACGAATGCTTCTTATTGTCTCTTCCAGAATGTAAAGAACGGGACGGGGAAAGATTATTTTTCCGTATCGGGCGGTACTTTGCTGAATAATGTCTTATTTTGCGCGTTGGCAGGTGTTTTGTGGTATTCGCAATTCTTCGGGCTGGGAATGGGAAAGAGCTATTTTGCCGATTCTCCGGTGATGTTGGCTTTTTCATGGAGTATCCTGATGTCGCTGAATGTGATCTTCAGCAATGTGTGGGGCATTATCCTGAAAGAATGGAAAGGGGTGAGTCGGCAGACGATCATCGTTCTGATATGCGGCATGTGTCTCCTGATATTCTCGCTTTTGCTGCCTAATTTGATTTAAGATGACGGTTTTAAGTCGGGGGTGTGTCCCTCATAAAAAAAGATATAATAAGTAAAATGGAAACAATCAGAAACAATGAAAAATTGATGGCCGAGATCGGCCGTATCGCCGAAGTGGCCGGTTATCTCTGGACAAAAGGATGGGCGGAACGTAACGGCGGTAACATTTCCGTAAACCTGACCGACCTGATGAGCGACGTCGAAAAAGCGCTCCCCGCACTGGGGCCGGCTATTCCGTTGCAGGAAGCAATGACCGCCCTCGCCGGGCATATTTTCTATGTCACCGGTACCGGAAAGCGGATGCGCTATGTCGCACAGAACCCGTTTGCCAACGGTTCCCTGATCCGTATCGCCGGGGATGGTAAAAGTTATGATATCATAGCCGAGCAATTGATTTTGCCGACCTCCGAACTGCCTTCTCATCTGATGATGCATAATTATCTGCGTGCAATGGGCCGTGACAATAAAGTCGTTCTGCATACGCACCCGACCGATCTGATCGGCATGACGCATTGCAAACCCTTCCTGGATTCGGAGGTCATCACCCGCACGTTGTGGAGCATGATTCCCGAATGTCGTATCATCGTCCCGAAAGGTGTCGGTATTGTTCCCTATGAAATCCCCGGAACGTTGGATTTGGCACGTGCCACCATCAAGCAATTGGAAAAACATGATGTCGTATTCTGGGAAAAGCATGGAATTTTGGCAGTCGGCGAAGACCTGATCGAATGCTTCGACGCAATCGACACATTGAGCAAATCCGCCCAAATCTATTTCAGTGCACGCATGGCTGGATACGAACCCGCCGGCATGACCGACAAACAGTTGGATGATTTGGTTCCGGCGTTCGGATTGTAATCGATTGTGATTGTATATGATGATTTATCGGTGCGCAATAAAAAAATGGTGTCCCGTAGGGGCGGGGTTCTACTCCGCCCAATGAAAATAACGTCCGATAAATCATCATCCATATAAATACCATGTACCATGAAACAATTATTTATTCTCCTATTCCTTTTCTCTTCCGTCTCGTTGTTTGCCCAGCAACGGGATAGCCGTGTTCGTGAATATCTTTCTCCTACGCGTATCGTATGGCAACAGGAAAGCCAATTAATACAAGGCGCAGACCATTTGCTTCTTCCCGGAAACGGACAATCCGATCTTGCCAACCGCTCGATCTGCCGCCTGACAAGTACCGACCGGCAACATCCGGCCATCCTCTTCGATTTCGGAAAAGAACTACAAGGCGGTCTCCAGATAGTAACCGGAATGCCATCTTCGCACGAGCCGATTACCGTCCGCATCCGTTTTGGCGAGTCTGTCAGTGAAGCGATGTGCGATATCGACGGAGCAAACGGAGCTACCAACGATCATGCCATGCGCGATTTTACCATTCGCCTGCCCTGGTTGGGAGTCATGGAAGTCGGTAATTCCGGTTTCCGTTTTGTGCGTATCGACCTCTTGGATGATTCCGTCGAATTGCAGTTGAAAGAGGTCCGTGCCATCTCTACTTTCCGTGATATTCCCTATAAAGGATCTTTCCGCTGCAACGACGAACGTTTGAATGATATCTGGCAGACCGGAGCCTACACCGTGCATCTGAATATGCAGGAATACCTTTGGGACGGGATCAAACGCGACCGCCTGGTCTGGGTGGGCGACCTGCATCCGGAAGTGATGGCCGTAAATACCGTTTTCGGTTATAATGAAGTCGTTCCGAAAAGCCTTGACCTGATTCGTGATATCACACCGTTACCTGGGTGGATGAATGGGATGTGCAGTTACTCCATCTGGTGGGTGCTGATCCAGCGTGACTGGTATTACTATCAGGGTGATTTGGCTTACTTGAAGGAGCAAAGGGATTATTTGACCGGTTTGCTTCGCCTTCTGATCTCTAAAGTCGGTGAAGACGGCGTGGAGAAGCTCGACGGAGGAGGCCGTTTCCTCGATTGGCCGTCCAGTGAAAATCCGGTAGCCATCAATGCCGGCTTGCAGGCCTTGATGTTACAGGCTATGAAAGCGGGCGGCGAACTTTGTAAGGTGTTGGGCGAAGATGCACTGGCAGCTGAATGCGACGCTGTAAGAAACAGGATGACCAAAGCCGCTTCGAAGGTGATAAAACCTTTCCTGAAATCCGGTGTCGCACCGGACGCGCCGGGATCGAAACAGGCGGCTTCCTTGTTGGCATTAGCCGGACTAATGAAGCCGGAAGAGGCTGATCGGAAATATCTCGCAGTTAATGGAGGGCATGGATTTTCTACTTTTTATGGCTATTATATGCTTCGTGCGATGGCAGCCGCCGGCAATTATCAAGGGGCGATCGACGTGATACGTCAATTTTGGGGAGCGATGCTTGATTTGGGTGCAACCACTTTCTGGGAAGATTTCAATTTAGACTGGTTGCCCGGTGCTTCCCGTATCGACGAGCTGGTGCCAGCAGGTAAGAAAGATATTCATGGTGGTTACGGGGCTTATTGCTATAAAGGTTTCCGCCATAGTCTCTGTCATGGCTGGGCTTCCGGTCCTACCTCTTGGTTGAGCGAATATGTATTGGGTGTCCAGGTGGTGGAACCGGGCTGCCGCGTTGTCCGGATCACACCGCATTTGGGAGATCTGGATTGGGTGGAAGGAACATTCCCGACTCCTTATGGCGTGATCACCATCCGTCACGAAAAAGGTGCCGACGGGAAAGTACGGAGCCAGATCGATGCGCCGTCCGAAGTAGAAATAGTACGATAATTAAATGATATAAAGATATGGGAAAGAAAAACACGCTGTTGATCTGCTCGCTTGCTTTCCTCTCCTTGATGGGATGTAAAGGTAAAAACGAGCTTACAGTTCCAGTGAACCTTAGAACCGAATACCTGCGCGAACCGATCGGGTTGGATACTAAAAGTCCCCGTTTCACCTGGGAATACAAAGGAGGTGAGAAGAACTTCTTAGCCTCCCGTTCGGAAATCCGTATCGGGACCTCGCCGGATAACCTGCAACCGTACACCGGCAATATGATATTGAAACCGCATACTCGTTACTATTGGAACGTGACGGTATGGGATCAGGACGGAGAAATTTGCGAGACTTCGGAGACGGCTACTTTCGAGACGGCCAAGCTCGATCCGTCCGACTGGTCGGGAAAATGGATAACCGACAGCCATGATAAGGAATTCGAGCCAGCACCAATGTTCCGAAAAACCTTCACCTTGGGAAAAGAGATCGAAGAAGCCCGCGTGTATGTGGCTGCTGCCGGTTATTACGATCTGTTTATCAACGGTAAGCGGGTAGGAGAGAACTACCTCGATCCGGGCTATACGCATTTCGACAAACGCATCCTGTATGTGACGCACGATGTGACTCCTTTGTTGAAGAAAGGTGAAAATGCAGTCGCTTCGGTGTTGGGCAACGGCTGGCACAACATACAGTCCAAGGCTGTCTGGGATTTCGAGACTGCCCGTTGGCGTAACCGTCCCCGGATGCTCTGCGAACTGCGCCTCCGCTATACCGACGGTACGACCGAGGTTATCGCTACCGATGAGAGTTGGCGTACGGCGACTGGCCCTTATACTTATAATAATATTTATAGCGGTGACAAATACGATGCCACATTGGAAGAGAACGGTTGGAACACGAACGAGTTTGACGACAGCAAGTGGGCTCCGGTACAAGTAACGGAAGCTCCGGCCCCCTTGTTGGTTGCCCAGCAGATGCCAGGTATCCGGATTACGGAAGAATTGTCGCCTGTCTCGATGAAGAAGTTCAGCGACAAACTCTATGTATTCTCCTTCGAAAAGAACTTTGCCGGCCTGTCCCGCTTAAAAGTGAAAGGCGCTCCCGGTACGAGGGTTACCCTGAAGCATGGAGAGCTGCTGAAAACGGATGGCCGTCTGGAACCGGGGAATATCGATGTCTATTATCACCCTGTGAAACCGGGGGAGGTTTTCCAGATGGACGTGTTCACGTTGAAAGGAACGGGCGAAGAGGAAGTCTTTATGCTTCATTCGCCTATCACGGTTTTCAGCATGTGGAGGTCGAAAGTTCGGCTCCCGTAACCTTGACAAAGGAGAGTTTGACCGGATTGTTTATGCATACGGCGGTAGAGCCCGTCGGTTCTTTCTCCTGCTCCAATCCGTTGTTGAACAAGATATGGAAGGCGACAATGGAAGCTACCGCAGCAACCTGCACAGTATTCCGACCGACTGTCCGCAGCGTGAAAAGAACGGCTGGACGGCCGATGCACATGTCGCGATCGATCTCGCCCTGTTAGGGTTCGACGGTATCACATTGTATGAGAAATGGATGAATGACTTCATCGACAACCAACGTGAAGCCGGTGAAATCTCCGGCATTATCCCCTCCAGCGGTTGGGGATATGGCGAATGGCCCGGCCCGGTATGGGATGCCGCCATGTTTATCATTCCGAACGCCTTGTATGATTATTACGGTGAAACGCGCAGTATCGAGAATCTTTATCCTACGATGTTGCGCTATCTGGATTATCTGAAAACGAAAGAGAAAGACGGTGGCTACCTGACCTTCGGTTTAGGGGATTGGGTGTACTGGAAGTCTACGACCAACAATACCTATACCTCTACCGCCTATTATTATCTGGATTATACCTTGATGGCCCGTTTCGCCGAATTGTTGGGCAAAGATGCCACTCCTTACCGGCAGAAAGCCGATGAACTGAAAGACTTGGTCAATCGTAAATTCTTCAATCCCGAAACGGGAGTCTATGCGGAAGGAACCCAGACAGCACAGGCGATCGCCCTCTATTTGGGAATTGTACCGGAAGGGAAAGAGCAGTTGGTGGCCGATAAACTTTGCGAGGTCGTGCGTGCCAACAATCATTTCCTCGATTTCGGCCTGTTGGGAAGCAAGTCTGTTCCGGCTATGCTGACCCGCTACGGCTATGTCGAGGACGCGATGAAGATGATTACGAAGACGGAAGCTCCTTCCTGGGGGTATTGGGTGGAAACAATGGGATATACGACGCTGCCTGAAACCTGGACCTTGAGTCCGCAGTTCCGGGATGCCTCTCTGAACCATGTCTTTATGGGAGATGTCTCTGCTTGGATGATGAACCAGCTTGCCGGTATCAATTATGATGCTGCCGGACCTGGTTTCCGTCACATTCTGATTACTCCTCATTTTGTGGAAGGAATGGATTGGGCGAAAGGTGAGTACTATTCCGTACGCGGATTGATCTCGAGCCAGTGGAAACGGGAGGGAGGCAAAGTCACCCTTACCGTGACGATCCCGTCCGGCTGTACGGCAGATATCCGTGTCGGCGATAAGACGGAGACGGTCGGATCAGGTACATATGTGAATACTTATTAAACGAGAATACCATGAAACACTATTTCCTGTTGCTGCTGTTGATCGGATGTATCGCTTCCGGCCGGGCCGAATCCGGCTGGAAAGCGCATTGGATCAATACGGAACGTTGCCAGAGCGCGACGAATACCTGGCTGGCTTTCCGTAAAACCGTTCATATAGACAAGGTCCCGCAAACACTTACCGCCCGTATCGCTGCCGATAGCAAATATTGGTTGTGGATAAACGGTCGCTTGGTCGTCTTTGAAGGGGGATTGAAACGGGGACCTTCTCCTGATGATACTTATTACGATCCGGTCGAGATCGCGTCTTATCTGCAAAACGGTGAGAATACGATTGCTGTGCTGGTCTGGCATTTCGGCAAAAGCGGGTTCAGCCATGTGAACAGCGGGCTGGCTGCCTTGCTGTTTGAAGCGGTCGCTCCCGGAATCGAGATCGTTTCCGACAAGAGCTGGCAATGCACTGTATATGATGCTTATCAGAATACGGGTGCTCCCTATCCCAATTATCGCTTGCCGGAGAGCAATATCCGTTTCGATGCCCGGATGGAAATGTCCGGATGGAACCAGCCCGGCTATACGGGCAAGATGCCGAATGCCGAAGTTATTTCTCCTGTCGGGGGCGTACCTTTAGGCAAGTTGGTCGAGCGTCCGATACCCTTGTGGAAAGACTATGGCTTGAAGCCGTATGTCAGTGTCCGCCGGTCGGCTGCCGGCGATACGCTTTATTGCCGCCTGCCTTATAATAGCCAGGTGACTCCTTACCTGAAAGTGGAAGCTTCTGCCGGTAAGGTGATCCATATCCGGACGGATAATTATGAGGGTGGTTCACAATATAACGTCCGCGCCGAATATGTCACGCGCGACGGTGTGCAGGAATACGAGAGTTTAGGCTGGATGAACGGTCACGAGATGCTATATATCCTGCCGGAAGGTGTGAAGGTGTTGGACGTGAAATTCCGGGAGACCGGTTACAATACCGAATTTACGGGTTCTTTCAGTTGCAACGATCCGTTTATGAACGAACTTTGGAAACGTTCGGCCCGTACCTTATATATAACGATGCGCGACAGCTATATGGATTGTCCGGATCGTGAACGGGCGCAATGGTGGGGTGACGAAGTGAACGAATTGGGTGAGGCTTTCTATGCCCTTTCTCCCTCCAGTCATAAATTGGCGCTGAAAGGGATTCACGAGCTGATGAACTGGCAACGCGAAGACGGTGTGATTTTCGCTCCGGCCCCGGCTGGCAACTGGCGGAAGGAACTGCCGTTGCAAATGCTGGCTTCGGTGCTGGTACGGTTTCTACACCCAGTATTATTATAGTGGCGACAGTAGCTTTGTCGCCGGTATTTACGACCGTATGCACCGTTACTTGCACGAAGTATGGCAAGTGGACAAGAGTGGCCTGGTCATTGAGCGCGACGGTGATTGGAGTTGGGGCGACTGGGGGGAAAACATCGACATGGGCGTATTGGCCAACTGCTGGTATTACTTGGCCTTGAAAGCTGAGAAGCTTTTGCCCTCCAACTCGGAAAACGGCCGATGCCGACGAGATCAGCCGTATGATGTACAGCATCGGGAAATGTTTCGATACGAAGTTCTGGACAGGATCATCCTATCGTTCTCCCGGCTATAAGGGAGAAACGGACGACCGCGCACAAGCGATGGCTGTCGTTTCCGGCTTAGCTTCCGCTGATAAATATCCCGCCTTGGTTAAAGTGCTGAAAAAGGAATATCATGCCAGCCCTTATATGGAAAAGTATGTGCTTGAAGCCTTGTTCCAAATGAATGAACCGTCCTTTGCTTTGGAGAGGATGAAGCAGCGCTATACGAAAATGATGAATTATCCCGAATATACGACTTTGTTCGAAGGATGGGGGATCGGCCCGGACGGGTTCGGCGGCGGTACGATCAACCATGCATGGAGTGGTGGACCGCTGACGCTGTTGAGCCAGAAAGTGTGTGGCATCGAACCAACCTCTCCTGGTTTCCGTTCCTTCAAAGTTTGCCCTCAAATGGGTACTTTGACCGAAGCTTCTGCCGCGATCGACACGCATTTCGGCAAGATCGAGGTGTCGCTGAAACGGAAGGGAAAAAAGATACAAGTCGCCCTTTCCGTCCCCGAAGGAACGACCGCCGAAGTCATCTGGCCCGACGGTTCCCGAAAGAATTTCGCTCCGGGGCGTCACCTGGCGAAATAGAGCTTGCCATATCCTGATAAGGAGTGATAAGGCCGAGGTGTCCAAATAGGATGCCCCGGCCTTTTTTGCTATATGCCTGTTTATACCTTCACGCCTCTTTCCTGCGTACATACACTTTATGTCTTCCCCAACCGGAAAAAGTGATCCCACTGGAAGGTTCGTGGCGGATTTTGTAAGGTATTGGTTATACGGATTTGGACCAACTGGTGTGCATTGGGGCACTTTTTTCTAACAATCCAAACCAATACATTCCCTTCGCATGTGTTGTATAGCATCTTTATATTGTCTACTTTTGCGCCTGAGTAGGAATAGGTTTTATCAAGAGAGATGGCAAAGAGAAAAAGCGTAAGGAAACCGCGGAAAAAAGTTCAAAAGACTTCGTCCTTCCTTTCCACAGTGAAGCGAATGTTTATTGGCGCCTTTATCGTAGTGGCTTGTTTTATAGGATTTCTGTTTATATATGATTTCTTTGCTCCGATGGCCGGACATGAACCGGTGGCTTTGGAGAAAAAGGGGCAGGAGACTGTTTCTTCTAAAAAGGCTGTAACCGCTCCGAAACAAAAGGTACAGGACAAAATATCCGCCAATAAAGCTCCTGCCAAACCTTCCACAAAGACATTTAAAATCCCCGCAAATACAGAGATACCCCGCTTAAAAGAGAAACGCCAAGAGCAGGTTATCAAACATGAAGGATATACGGTTTCTTATAATTCCGAGTACCGTATAGCCAACTGGGTTGCGTATGAATTGACGGCGACGGAAGCCAAAAGCAAAAAGACGGAACGCTCTAATAAGTTTGTATCCGACCCGCAGGTGAAAGGCGCAACGGCAATGAACGAGGATTATACGCGTTCTGGCTACGACCGTGGCCATTTAGCTCCGGCAGGCGATATGAAATGGTCTGCAAAAGCCATGCGCGAGTCTTTTTATCTGAGTAATATCTGCCCGCAAAAACCGAAATTAAACCGGGGTATCTGGAAAGACCTGGAGGAACAGTGCCGTTTGTGGGCGTTGGATAACGGTTCGCTTTTGATCGTTACGGGTCCTGTCATTACAGGCGATATGAAACGGTTAGGAAAAAACAAGGTGGCGATACCCAAATCTTTTTATAAGGTATTATGTTACTACACGGAGAAGGGTTATAAAGGTATCGGATTTCTTTTCGAAAATAGGGACTATAAAGATAATTCGCTGAAATCGATGGTGATACCTATCGATAGCGTGGAAAAGGTAACAGGCATTGACTTCTTCCCGTCTATCCCCGACGATCAGGAAAAAGAAATGGAGGCGACGGTCGATTGGAGCAGCTGGTCGTTTTAATGCATATATCCGAAAAATTTTGGAGGCTACACTTTGAAATCCGGTCGGAACCGGAACAATAGATTTTAAAAGAATGTTGTATTCTTATGGTATAAAAGCCTGGGTATGCAATTAATAATCAGAATATAATAATAACAAATAACTAAATGCAAGTTATCATGAATGGTAAATTAATCCCCGTTTTTGTATTGGCAGCATTGATGTCGTGTAGTCAGCCACCGGTGAAGGAGCAAGGTCCCCGCCCGGTGAAATTGACGGAAGTGACCTCATTGAACCTTGTGGAAAAGTCGTTTAGCGGTGTCGTATCGCCGGACCAGTTCAGCGATCTGCCTTTAAAATGTCTGGACCGCTGATTTCGCTGAATGTGGATGAAGGGCAAAAAGTCCGTACGGGACAGGTTGTAGCAGAGATCGACCCGCAGGATTTCAAATGGGAATATGAAGCGAAGAAGGCTTCTTTTCAAACAGCCGAAGCACAGTTGCAACGTGCGAAGAAGCTGTTATCCAAACAGGCTATCTCGAAGCAGGAGTATGAGACGACCGAAGCCTCTTATTCCAACGCAAAGGCTGCATTTGAATATGCACAGAACCAATTGGAACAAACGAAACTGCGTGCTCCGTTCGATGGATTTATCCAGAAGAAGTATGTAGAGAACTATCAGAAGGTACAGGCCGGCAGGGGATCGTTTGCCTGATCAACCCGAACAAGTTGCAGATTCAGTACACGATGCCTGAGACGAACATTACCTATTTCTCCACTCCTTATCAGATCTATGTGGAGTTTGACAACTATAAGGGAATCCGTTTCAAAGCGAAGGTGAAGGAATATGTGGAAGCGTCTCCCGATGGTTCCGGTGTTCCTGTCTTCCTGTATATCGACGATCCCGAATTTAATCTGAACAAATACAAAGTGGCTGTCGGATTCTCCTGCCGTGTGGTGTTGCATATCGAGAGTGCAAGCTTTAACGAGGGAGCGGTGCTGGCGCCTCTTTCCGCCATTGTAGCCAGTGAAGAAAATAACGACAAATTTGTCTTTGTCTATAATGCCCAGTCACAAAAGGTGGAACGTCGCCAGATCGAAGAATCAGGACTGGTTGGAAAAGACAATGTTGTGATAACCAAAGGACTGAATGCCGGTGACCAGGTCGTTTCGGCCGGAGCTACCCGTCTGGTTGAAGGACAACAGGTAAAAGTATTAACAGATTAAGCTGATAAATAATGAATCTTCCAGTATATTCCTTAGAGAATAAGAAGATTATATATTTCTTTTTGGCAGTGATGCTGATCGGGGGTATATATTCTTTCTTTAAATTGCCGAAAAAGGAGGACTCGCCTTTCGTAATCAAGCAGGCTGTTCTGGTTACGCAATATCCGGGTGCTACTCCTCAGGAGGTAGAAAAATTGATAACGGAACCTATCGAACGGGAAATTCAGTCCATGTCGGATGTTTTTCAGATCAAGTCTGAATCTTATTTCGGCATGTCGAAGATCTCGATCGAATTGCAACCGACTTTGGCTCCGGATTATATGCCGGTCAAGTGGGATGAATTGCGCCGTAAGGTGGCTAACATACAACCCCGCCTTCCGAGCGGTGCTTCCGCCATTAACGTGAGCGATGATTTCGGGGACGTGTTCGGTATCTATTATGCCTTGACTGCCGACGAAGGCTTTACTTATGACGATATGCGCGATTGGGCGCAGAAGATCAAGACCGAGCTGACTCCTATCCAAGGTGTGCAGAAGGTCTATCTGTTTGCGGAACAGACGCAGGTCGTGAATGTGCGTATCTCCGTTCCCAAGCTGGCAAACCTGGGGATCGACCCGAACTCGATCCAGCAAGTCCTGCAGACCCAGAACCTGCTGGTCAATACAGGCGAGATCATGACCGGGACTTACCAGCTTCGTGTACGTGCCGAAGGTACTTATAAAAGCATAGAGGATATACGCGACCAACTGATCGTGACAAAGGGAGGAGGCGAAGTGCGCCTGGGTGATATCGCTATCATCGAACGTGGCTATATGGACCCACCTTCCAACCTGATGCGTGTGGATGGCAAACGGGCCATCGGTATCGGTGTGGCTACGGGTGCGAAAGACGACGTGGTGGCTGTCGGCGATGCTGTTGCCGAACATTTGAAAGAGATGGAGCAGCTTTTCCCGATCGGTATGGAACTGAAAACCATTTATCCGGAAAACCAGATTGCCAACGAAGCGAATAACGGTTTATCCTGAACCTGATCGAATCGTTGCTGATCGTAATTGTGATTATCTTCCTTGTGATGGGATCGCGTGCCGGTATGCTGGTGGGCAGTTCGCTGCTTTTCTCGGTAGGTGGTACGTTGCTGATTATGCTGATCTGGGGTGTCGGGCTGAACCGTACGTCCCTTGCCGCTTTCATCATTGCGATGGGTATGCTGGTGGATAACGCGATTGTGGTGACTGATAATGCGCAGGTCGGCATCAAACGAGGCTTATCGCGTTACCAAGCGTTGGTCGATGGAGCCACCAAACCGCAGTGGGCGTTGTTGGGCGCGACCTTTATCGCTGTTTGTTCTTTCTTACCGATGTATTTGGCGCCGGCTTCTGTGGCCGAGATTGTCAAGCCGTTGTTTATCGTGCTTGCCGTGTCTCTCGGACTGAGTTGGATATTGGCTTTGACACAGACAACGACTTTCGGTAGCTTTATCCTGAAAGAAGCCAAGCCGGGTGAGTCAAAAGATCCGTATGACACGAAGTTGTATCATCAGTTTGAGAAAGTCCTGGCCCGTCTGATTAAGCGTCGTTATCTGACACTTACTTCGGTAGTGGCGACTTTGTTCTTGTCCTTGTTTATCATGGCGATCATGCCGCAGAGTTTCTTCCCGATCATGAATAAGCCTATTTCCGTGCCGACCTGATCTTCCCGGAAGGTATGGTATTGACGATGTGGAAAGGAATGTGATCAAGATCGAGGACTATCTGAAGAATAACGAGAAGATCAAATCCTATTCGTTCACGTTGGGAGGCTCGCCGGTGCGTTATTACCTGGCAAGTTCTTCTATCGGCCCGAAACCGAACTTTGCTAATGTCTTGATCGAAACCAAGGATGCAAAAGATGCGCAGAGCGAAGAAAATAAGTTCTATGAATATATGGTCGCTAACTATCCGGATATTTTGACCCGTTCAGCTTTGTTTGCTTTGTCTCCTGTGCCCGATGCTGCAATTGAAATCGGGTTTGTTGGTGATAATATCGATACGCTGGTGGCTCTGACGCAGCGTGCACAAGAGATCGCCCGCAAGAACGACATGGTGATGGAAGTGCGCAACAGCTGGGGAAACAAGGTTCCGGTATGGAAGCCGTTGTACTCGCAGGAAAAAGGTCTTCGCCTGGGTATTACCCGCCAGCAGATGGCCTATTCGCTTCGTTCGGCAACCAATGGCGTACCTTTAGGAGAATATCGCGAGGGGGATGTGTTCATGCCGATCCTGCTGAAAGATGCTGACCGGGATTCCATGAACTTGAACGATATCAAGACCTTGCCGGTCTACAGCGCCAAAGGCCGTTCGGTCAAAGTGGAGCAGGTGATCGACGATTTCTCGCTCGATTACGAGTACAGCGTCGTGAAGCGTTATAATCGCCAGCGTTATATGATGATGCAGTGCGAACCGAAACGTGGCGCCAATACAATGGCAGCTTTCAGCCAGTTGTGGCAGGAGATCCAGCAGGAGGTGCAGGTTCCCGAAGGATATAAACTGCAATACTTCGGCGAACAGTCCGAACAGGATAAAGGTAACAAGGCGATTGCCGCCAATATCCCGTTGATGTTCGGTTTGATTTATCTCACCTTGTTGTTCCTTTTCCCGAAATACTACCGGAAGCCGGTCTTGATCATGTGTATGTTGCCTCTGATCTTCATCGGTGTGGTATTGGGATTGCTGGTGTTCGGCAAGTCGCTCGATTTCTTTGCCATGTTAGGTCTGTTAGGCCTGATCGGTATGAATATCAAGAATGCGATCGTGCTGGTGGACGAAATAGGATTGCAGCTTGACAGTGGCCTGTCGCCGGTCAATGCGGTGATCGAGGCAACCAAGACGCGTATCGTTCCGGTAACGATGGCATCGGGCACAACGATCCTGGGCATGTTGCCATTGTTGGGTGATGCCATGTTTGCCGGTATGGCGGCGACGATTATGGGAGGTCTGTTCGTTTCGACCATCCTGACGATCTTCGTGCTTCCGGTGACCTATTGTATATTCTTTAAGATTAAATCGGTATAATAATATGAGAAATAAAATAATTATCGGTTGTATGCTGTTGGGGGCTTTATCTGTGGGAGCACAGGAAAAGCCCGTCACGGCTGCAGACTACAAGCAGAAAGTGCTTGAATATAGCCGTCAGATCAAACAGAGTGCGGAAGAGCGTATCGCGATGCAGCATGCTATCAAGGCGGCCAAGACCGCTTTCTTCCCGGCTCTCGACTTCTCCGGCAGTTACCAGTACCGTATCAATAAGTACGATTTGGATTTCGGTCCGGGTATGTCTGTCGAAATGGATCACAATACTTATAGTTTGGGAGCTACCGTAAGTCAACCTGTTTATGCCGGCGGACAAATCTACAACAATTACAAGGCCGCCCAGATACAGGGACAGATCGCTTCCGAAGCAGAAGACCTGACGACGGATAATATCGTGTATGCCGCCGACCTGAACTATTGGTCTGCGGCTGCCCGCAAAGGTATGTACGATGTCATGTGCCAGTATGTCGATATCGTGCAGGAATTGGCAAACGTGCTGACTACCCGTTTCAATGACGGGCAGATCAGTAAGACAGACCTCTTGCAGGTACAGTCGCGTTTGAAAGAAGCGGAATTGAACAAAAGCGCTGCGTACAAAGACTATCAGATTGCCTTGCAAAACCTGAACGTGCTGATGGGAGTTCCTCCTATGACACCGGTAGAGATTGCCGATGCCATCACGATGGTTCAGCCGTTGCCCATGCACATAGGGGAAGAGGCTGCTTTGCAGAACCGGCCGGATTTCACGATCTCTAAATTGAATATCGAATACCAGAAACGGCAGATCAACCTGTCAAAAGCAAAGTATAATCCGACACTGGCTATCGGTTTCCAGGGAACCTGGGGCACTCCGATGTTGAACGTGAAAGGGTCCGACCAGCTTTGGACACCTGCCGTGTTCGCCTCCTTGAAGATACCTTTGTTTCGTTGGGGAGCCCGTTTCAAAGAAGTGAATTCTCAGAAAGCTATCTTACGCAGTAAGGAATATGCGATGGATTATACACGCGATCAGATTTCTCAGGAAGTCGCCAACTCTTGGACCAGCCTGACGGAAAACACGAAGCAAATCAATGTCGCTGAAGAGGCCTGCAAGATCGCTGAAGAAAATCTCGACCTGAATACGTTCAGCTATAATGAGGGAAAACTTCCGATCCTCGACGTCCTTTCCGCCCAGCTTTCCTGGATTCAGTCCTATAGCAGCCTGATCCAGACCTGGTATCAGCAGAAAGCGTCCCTTGCCCAATATAATAAGGCGGTGGGTATTCGTCGCCTGCAGTAATCGGAAAACACCTTTATCACAATCTTTTTAGGCACGGATTTCACTGATTTACACGGATGAATTTATTTTTTCCGTGTTTTCCGTGAAATCCGTGCCTAAATTATATCTATTAGTAAGCTAAATTTTGCTTCGACACAGCTCCTTGCCAAGAGCAGAAACAAATGCAAATATTATTGAAACTCCTTTTTCAGTTCCTCCACCCATTTCAGTATCCGTTCCTCCGTCTGTTCGGACTGGTTCTCGATATCAAGGGGAAGTCCCAGGAAATGTCCTTCCTTAACGGCCCGTGATTGGGTGAAATGATAGTCGTTGATAGGCATGAAACCGACTAGTTCCGCATTGCTTTGGGTAAAGGCTTCCGCCAGAATGCCGATCCCATCGACGAAATTGTCGGGATAGCGTTCTTGGTCTCCGAGCCCGAATAGGGCGACTTTCTTGCCCGTCATGTCGATGGATTCTATTTCCGGCATGAACTCGTCCCAGTAAGTCGGCAGTTCTCCGTCGAACCAGGTGGAAGTTCCGGCAATAATATTGTCGAACAATTCGAACTCCTCGCGTGTCGCCCCTTCTATCGGGATCAGGACGACTTCGTTTTCTGCGAATGCTTCTTGTATTTTCAAAGCGACTACGGCTGTTTTAGCGGTTGTGCCACCATAGAATAAACCTATTTTCTTCATTTTGTATGTTGTTTATAGAAGGTGTGTCGAAACTATCCTGTTCCCGCGCCCCTCGCGGGATCGCATTAAAACCGGCCCTATAAAAATCTGCTTGATAAGGTCTGTCCTTTTGCATCCCCGCATCAAGTGCGGGGACAAGGAGATTTTGACATACCCTCTTCATTAATATTCCAATAATGCTTTTGCTGCGTTGTAGATCCGTTCTTCTCCGGGCAGGATCGCCTTTTCGAGGACCGGATGGAAACCGACAGGGGTAAAGGTGGAGCCGACACGCTGGATCGGAGCATCCAGGTACCGGAACATTTCCGTGCCGACGATTCCGGCTATTTCCGCACCGAAACCGGAGAACACTTTATCTTCATGTACGATCAGCACTTTGCTGGTCTTTTTCACGGAGGCGAAGATGGTTTCCGTATCGAGCGGGATCAGCGAGCGGATGTCGATGACTTCCACGTCCCAGTTATGCTCTTTCTTCAACTTCTCGGCGACACTGAGGCAGAAATGCGTGGTATTGCCATACGTGATCACGCTCAGGTCATTACCCGGCCGGCGGATACGGGCTTTCCCGAAAGGAACCTCGAAGTCTTCCGGCACAAAACTGGCTGCTTCGACCGAGTTATACTGTGCTTTCGGTTCGAGAAAGACAGTAAAGCCTTTCGAACGTAGGCTGGTGCGCAACAGTCCTGCCGCATCGTCGGCAAAAGAAGGATAGACGATGCGGGCTCCCGGAATGGAAGTCAGCGCACCTTCGATCGTTTGCGAATGGTAGAGTCCGCCGCCGATATAACCGCCCGATGCCAGGCGGAGCGTCAGGTTAGGGGTGAACTGTCCGTTGCTTCGCCAGTATTCGTGCGTACATTCGACATACTGCTCGATGGCCGGCCAGAAATAATCGGCAAATTCGGCTCCTTCCACCACGACGTGTATTTTCGGATCGAAGCGGCACATGCCGTTGGCCGTACCCACGATGTAGTCTTCGGCGATGGGAGCGTTGAAGATACGTTTTGGCCCGAACTCCTGTTGCATGCCTTTGGTGACGTTGAACACGCCGCCTTTGTCTTTGTTAGCCACATCCTGTCCCCACAGGAATGTATTCGGGTTATGGCGGAATTCTGCTTTTAGTGTTTCGTTGATTGCGGTTACCAGTGTTTTTTTTTTCGCCATTTTCTTCTTTATGCGTGCCGTCTGTATATTTCTGTGGCTGGTAAGGTTCGGGCAGGACATAGTCAAAGATCGTCGCAGGATCGGGTTCAGGAGCCGCCAACGCTTTGCGGTTGGCCGCACTCAGGTCTTTTTTTGCCTGTGCTTCTATCTGCTTCAGCTCATCTTCGGTCAAGCGGTTGTAACGGAGCAGCATACGGCGGAATTTTTGCAGCGGATCGGCTGCTTTCACGTAGGCAAGTTCGTTTTCATCGCGATACAAAGTCTGCTTGTCAGAGTTCGAATGGGAGCCGATGCGTACGCAGTTTGCATGGACGATCACCGGATTATGCGTATTGATCGCATGTTCGCGGGCTTCGGTCATGGCGTTCATCGAGTCAAAAACGTCTTTCCCGTTACAGTGGATGATACGCAAGTTCTTGAAGCCGGAGAAGTTGTCGGCTACCTTGCGGTTGGCCGTCTGGTCCTTTTTGGGGACGGAGATACCGTAGCCGTTATCCTGCAAGACGAAGATAACGGGGAGCTGTTCGTTGCTCGCCCCGTTGATGGCTTCATAGACGTAACCTTCGGAAGTGGCGGACTCGCCATGCGAAGTGATCGCGACACCTTTATGGTCGTAATAAACCATTGCACGGGCGACACCTACGGCATGCAGGTCGTGTGTCCCGGTTGCCGAGGATATGTTCTCGATGTGCCACTCCGGCTTGGCGAAGTGGTTGGACATATGCCGTCCGCCGCTGGACGGGTCGGTCGCTTTCGAGATACCGTTCAGGATAACTTCTTCCGCCGTCATTCCGGCAGAGAGGACCGTCAGCATATCGCGGTAATAAGGAAAGAGATAATCCTCTCCCCGGTGGAATACCTGTCCGATGGCAAGCTGGATACCGTCATGCCCGGCATAAGGGGCATGATAGGACCATCCTAAGGATTGGAGCAGGTAAGAAGGCGCCTTTTCATCGAGCGCCCTGCCGAGACTCATCAGGTAATACCATTTGCGAAGAGTCTCGGTATCGGTTGTTTTTATATCGTATCGTTTCATATTTGATTATTTTATATTGTATTAATTGTTTGGTGATAAATGCAGATTTACCGGTGCGGAAGATGGATGACATGGTTGTCGCTTGTAGGGGCAGGGCTCTGCTCTGCCCATTGGATCCGGGCAAGACGGAGGTTATTTTCATTGGGCGGAGTAGAACCCCGCCCCTACGGGACACCATTATTTTATTGCGCACAGATAAATCATTATTTATCCCAATTCTCAAGGTAGTCCGCAACCCTCCGCAGGAATTCGCCGCCGAGAGCACCGTTGATGATCCGATGGTCGTACGACAGGGATAGGTACATCTTGTGCCGTATTGCAATCGTATCTCCTTCGGGTGTCTCCACTACAGCCGGTTTCTTTTCGATGAAGCCGACACCTAAGATGGCGACCTGGGGCTGGTTGATGATCGGAGTACCGAACAGGCTTTTGAACGAACCGAAGTTGGTGATCGTAAAAGTTCCGCCTTGTATATCGTCCGGCATCAGCTTATTACTGCGTGCTTTGGCGGCAAGGCTGTCGATACTGCCGGCAAGACCGTTCAGATTCAATTTATCTGCATCATGTATGACCGGAACGATCAGGTTCCCATCCGGTAGCGACACGGCGATACCCAGGTTGATATGCTTTTTCAGAATGACTTTATAGCCATCAACCGATGCGTTCACGTATGGGAATTCAGCCAATGCTTTGGCCGTAGCTTCGGCAATGGCGGGCATATAGGTGAGTGGCACGCCCTCGCGTTTGAAGAAAGCCTCTTTCACGCGGCTGCGCCATTTGACGAGGCGGGTAACGTCGGCTTCGACAACGGTCGTAACGTGAGGAGACACTTTTTTCGACATCACCATATGGTCGGATAGGATGCGGGCTACGCGATCCATCTCGACAATCTCGTCGCCGTTGGCCGAAGCTACCGGACTGACCGGATTGTTACGTTTGTCGTTACCACCCGTTGTTGATGCCGGAGCCTGTCCGGTAGCGGTTGTCGCTGTTGCCCGGTGCGACTGTTCGCCACTGTCTGGTAACGAGGTGAGGGACTGTCCGGTGACGGTGACCGCCTGGGGAGCAACTCCGCTTTTCTTCGTCGTTATATATCTTTGATGTCTTTTTTGCTGAGCCGTCCTTCGTAGCCGGTTCCCGGAATGGCATCCAGTTCGGCCTGCGATATTTTGGCTTCCTGTGCCAGTTGCAACACGATGGGCGAATACCACCTTCCGTCTTCTTCTTTGGATGATTTGACCGGCTGGGCGGGTTCTGCCGGGATGGACCGTACCGTGGTGCTTTCGTCGCTTTTGGCTGCTGCGGAAGCGGAGCTTTCCTGAGTTTCTCCTTCTTCGCCCTCCAACTGGATCAGGGCGACGGCTGTACCGACAGCTACCGTGTCGCCTTCGGCAAACAGAAGTTCGAGAACCTTTCCGGCTACCGGAGAGGGAATTTCCGCACTGACTTTGGCTGTGCTCACCTCAAAAAGGACATCGTCCTCCTGAACGGCGTCGCTACTTTGACGGACCAGGAGACAATCGTCCCTTCCGTAATACTTTCGCCCAGTTTGGGCATTTTTATTTCAAATGTCGACATATTATTTTAAATGTGTATTTTATGTTCTGATATTGAAGTTCCAGGCCGGTGTCGCATATTTGTTGTCACGCAGGGACCGGATGGCGTTCAAATCGTCTTCAGTGAATGAATAGGGACGGGTAGCCGTCTTGTTTTCAGTAAAATAGTTCAGAAGTGCATCTCTGAATTCTCCGATAGATACCGCTTTACGGGTATAGGTGCATATGTTGGTGACCGGGCTTCTTACGGACTTGACATAAAAAGGAGCAGGGTTCACCTCCTTTTCCTCCGGCCTCTGCCCTGTGCTTTTGAGGGCGGTCGTCAGGTGATACAGGTCGGTGGAGAAAAGGAGGGTGGCATGATGCAAGATCCTGCCTTTGTGGATGGATTGCGCACTGCCCGATATTTTCAGCCCGTCGATCGTGAGTGCCTGCCGTTCGTCTGTCTCTGCCCGGATGCCGAATGTGGCAAGGAAGTCGATCAGCCGGGCTGTGAATGTGCCGGATGCAAGTTCCTTGCTGTTTTGTATAAAAGTAATATTCAGGTTACCGGAATCATGATAGACGGCCCCGCCACCGGAATAACGGCGTACGACTTTGATATGCTTCTCCTGTATATAGTTCCGGTTTATCTCGTCCCATACGTTCTGGTGCTTGCCAATGATGACGGACGGTTCGTTCTGCCACAACATGAAGATGTCGTCCGAAAAGTTCTTGAGCAGATACTCCTCGGCCGCCAGGTTGAACCAGGCATCGGTGTATGGATTGTCGATATAAAGCATCATCAGAAGTACAGGCTTTCGTGTATCGCCTCTCCGACGGTCGGATGGGGGAATACGGTTTTCTTGAATTCATCGACCGTATAGCCGTGCTCGACGGCGATACCGGCAATGACGATGATCTCCGATGCAGGATTTCCCAACAGATGGCAACCGATGATCTGGCCGTTCACGTTCGTCAGGAGCTTGCAGAGCCCGTTGCCGGTTTCGTTTTCAGCGACAAAACGGCCGGAGTAGGTCATCGGTATCTTGACAAGGTTGTAATATTCTCCGTTTGCCTTCAGTTCTTCCTCCGTCTTACCGACACCGGCCACTTCAGGGTTGGTGTAGACAACGGCGGGAATAGCCCTGTAGTCCATCCGGTCCTCATGCCCTAAGATATGGTTGACGGCGACCTCACCTTCCCGATAGGCCGTATGGGCCAGTTGCGAGAATCCTGTGATATCGCCGGCTGCATAAACGTGCGGATGGGAGGTCTGCATATATTCGTTCACCCGGACTCCCCGGCGGTCCGTCTCGATGGAAAGGCTTTCCAGGCCTAAATCTTTGGTGATCGCCCGGCGTCCTACGCTGACCAGGATTCTGTCCGCCGGGATCGCATTCACCTTGCCGTCTTTTTCGACAATGACCTCTTTCGGGTTCACCTCGATCACTTTTGTGTTCAGATGAAATTCCACCCCTTTCTTGGCGTATTCGTTCCGGAGCATGGCGGACGCCTCTTTGTCCATTGCGCCGAGTATTTCCGGCATCATCTCGATCACCTTCACTTTTACTCCCATGCTGGTGAAAAAAGAGGCGAACTCGATCCCGATGACACCGCCGCCTATGATGGCAAGTTCTTTGGGGAGTTCTTTACTGTCGAGTGCTTCCCGCGAAGTCCAATAGTCTGTTTCTGAAAGTCCCTTGATTGGGGGAATTACCGTTTCGGAACCGGTGCAGAGGAGTATGTTTTTGACGGTGAAAAGGTCGTTTCCGCACTGTATGCGGATCATTCCGTCGGTTTCCCCGTTCAACACGGCAGTGCCCTCGACGATCGTGATCCCGCTCGAAGTGAGTCGCATCTTTACACCGGATGTCAGTTTTTTGACCGTCCGGTTCTTACGCCCGATGATCTTATCCATGTCGAAAGACGGCGTCCCTTCCGATGAAATGCCATATTTGGAGGATGTTTTGAAACTGTCCAATATCTTGGCAGAGTATAATAATGTTTTTGTGGGAATACAGCCTTCGTTCAGGCAGACACCCCCGATGGCGTTCTTTTCGAAGAGGACGGTCTTCAGGCCCCCTTCGGCTGCCCGTTCGGCGGCGGTGTAGCCTGCCGGTCCTCCCCCTATAATTGCAATATCGTAATTCATGTTTGTGCTTAATTTAGTTTGACATTTTTCGGTGCCTTTAGCAAGGACCGTATCAGGATACTCCGTTACCATTTCGACAGCAAAAGGAGGCTATCGCTTTCAAATAGAAATGTTAAAAAATATTACCCTTGCTACTAATTCTATTTATATGCACTACTAATCCGATTTACATGGGGTCGTAGTGACATTTTGGTAATGGAGCAACTTTCTCTTTTCTCGATTGTAAATAGTGATATCGGTGCTTAAAACGGCTTCTGGTCTTTTATTTGAAAACCAGGACTCTTTTATCTAACGGTTTTATCTCTTTCGGTCCGGGCTCTTCCGTCGGTGTTCCGAAAGGCATTTGTGCCACCAGTTCCCATTTCGGGTCGAGTTTCCATTCTGCACATACCGTTTCGTCGATCAGCGGGTTATAGTGTTGAAGGGACGCGCCTAAGCCGGCATCTTCGAGCATTGTCCAGATAGCCAGCTGGTGCATGGCGGATGTTTGCTGTGCCCAAACCGGAAATTTGTCGTAGTAAGTAGGGAAGGAGTCTTGCAACTGTTCGACTACCGCTTTGTCTTCGAAAAACAGGATCGTTCCGTAGCCGGCAGCCAGGCTTCCGTCTATTTTAGCCTCCGTCCCTTTGAAGACTTCCGCAGAAACAAGTCTCTTCAATGTCTCTTTCGTGATCTCCCAAAGTCTTTTATGGTTCTTGCCTAACAGCAATACGATACGGGTCGATTGCGAGTTGAAAGCAGAAGGGACGTTCATGACTGCGAAGTCTATTATTTCTTTGATCTGTTCGTCTGATATCGGGGAACTGTTTGTGATGTGATAATAAGTTCTGCGATGTCTCAATGCTTCTTTAAAATCTCGTGCCATAATTAATACGTTTTTATTTTATGCTTCTTTGAAAATAAAACCATCCGGAGTTTGATTTTGTTGCAAAAACGTCCCGTTGTTCCCCGAATGAACCGATAGAATTAATCTATCACGGGCGGATTAGTGGTGAAAAGGCTGTATCTTTGTCTCCCAAAAAGAGCTAAAGGAATGATTGGGAAAAAATTACCGGCCGTTTTTCGGATCGTGTTTGCCATATGGGTGATCCTGCAGGTTTTCCTGGTAGTAAAATACTGGGATATGCCTAACCACGATGATGCCCTGGCTTATGTGAAACTGGCTTCGGAATGTATCGCGAGAGGTACTTGGTATCCGGACATGCATAACCAATATGAGGATTTTATTTTCGGTCCGGGTTATGTAAACCTTTTGATCGGAATCCATCATCTTTTCGGATCTTTCTCTTTTGTCCGGTTACTGAATTTATTGATGAATATTGCAATGGTATTTGAAATACAGAAGTTGGCCGGGCGGATGTTTTCGGATAAAACGGGGTATTACGCTGCTATTTTATATATGTTGATTTTTTCGAACCTATATGCTCCGATAGCCGTATTGACTGATTTGCCTTTTACTTTCCTGCTGTTGACAGCCCTGCTGCTATGCAACGTCCGCCGGCTGTTTCCTGTGGCTGTCGCCGGCGTGTTGATCGCTTTGGCTAACTGGTTCCGTCCTCTGGCAATTGTCTTTTTATTCGTGATTTTGCTCCTTTTCATCGTGCAAAAGCGTCGATGGCAGTTTTATGCCGCTTTGACCCTGCCGCTTGTCTTGACTGTTTTCCTGATCGGGCAGAGTGCGAAGAAGAGAACCGGTCATTTTGTCTATCAAGCGGTATCTGGAGGCTATAATTTAGCGATGAGCTCTTTTGATGAAGCAAACGGTTTAGTCAATTTTAACGGCTTCAGTGATCCGGACAATTATATTTGCCTTCCTCCCGGAGAATATACCTATATGGAGCGGGACAGCCTGTTGAAGCGTGCGTCGGTCCGTTGGATATCGGAACATCCGTTTAAATATATTGCTCAAATGCCCTTCAAGTTGGCCGCTTTATATTGCGAAGATACCTGGACGGAGCGTGTAAAGCCTGATATGGGATTTAGAGTAGTACTTTCGAAAGTACAGGCAATAGACTGAAATTGATGGAGTTGATAGTCTCTTTGGCCTTGAAGAGCATTGCCTATTACACCGTGCTTTTGCTATTCCTTTATTACATTTGGACGAACCGGCGCGACCTGTTACGGGAACGGAATGTCTATCTCCTGATCCCAGCTTTAGGCACGGCTGTAACGGTTTTGTTCGTGATTACTTCCCGCTATCATTATCCTTATCTGTTTGCGATAACAATCTATGCGGCAGCGGGACTTGATACTCTCATACAGAATAAATTAAGGAAAAATAGCAGAAAGTGCTGATTTATTTGTTGATTTCTTGTGTGTGAATGAAAATAATTTGTACCTTTGTGCCCCGTAAAAGAAGAGAAACTCTATTAGAATCTTTGTTTTTGTTCAAGATGCAGTTCAAAAAGGGAAGACAGATAGCAGGAGTTGACTTAAATTTCGTAATATTAAAAAGAAAGATTAGCGATGTCTAAAATTTGTCAAATTACCGGAAAGAAAGCAATGGTTGGCAACAACGTTTCTCACTCTAAGAGAAGAACGAAACGTAAGTTTGATGTGAACCTGTTTACTAAAAAGTTCTACTGGGTAGAACAGGATTGTTGGGTTAGCCTGAATATTTCAGCCGCTGGCTTGCGTACTATCAATAAACTTGGTTTGGATGCAGCAATTAAGAAAGCTGCTGAAAAAGGTTATTTAAACGCTTAATTTGAGGAGGAAATAAGAAATGGCAAAGAAAGCAAAAGGTAACAGAGTTCAGGTGATTCTTGAATGCACTGAGCACAAAGAAAGTGGTATGCCGGGTACATCTCGTTATATTACAACAAAGAACAGAAAGAATACAACTCAGAGATTGGAGCTGATGAAGTACAATCCTATCCTGAAGAAGATGACATTACACAAAGAAATTAAGTAAGAGGAGATTAAACAATGGCAAAAAAAGCGGTTGCAACATTTAAGAAAGGTGACGGTCGTACCTATTCTAAAGTAATCAAGATGGTTAAGTCCCCGAAGACCGGTGCTTACATCTTCCAGGAAGAAATGATTCCTAACGAAGCTGTTAAAGATTATTTCGCTAAATAACAGAGCGTAATATCAAGATACAAAGAGAGGTTCTTCCCCATAGCGGGAAGGACCTCTTTTTTTGTCTCCATTCGGGTGGTTATATGGAATATTTTCATAATTTTGTGTGGGCGAATCTGCGGCTGTCCGATTGGGGGCTGCCGCAGATTCGAACCTACAACACGTTGATAAATAATAAATAGAAACAAATTAATAATTAAGAACCATGAGATTTGATGTATCCAGCACAGCGCTGTTATCACGTTTGCAATCTATTAGCAAAGTTATTGCTTCTAAGAATTCATTACCGATCCTGGACAGTTTCCTTTTCAACCTGGAAGGTAATAAACTTACCATAACAGCTTCGGATGCTGAAACACGTCTGGTTACATCCGTTGACGTGATGAATGCACAGGGAAGCGGGCTTTTCGCTGTCTCGGCAAAAATCCTGCTCGATCCATTGAAGGAGTTGCCCGAACAACCGCTGACTTTTGATATTAACGATGATAACTTGGAAATTTTTATCCATTTCCAGAATGGTAAATATAATTTTATCGGACAGAAGGGAGACACATATCCGCAGCAGAAACCGTTGAATGATAACGCGATCTCCATCATGATGGACGCGCAGATGTTGCTGAACGGTATCAGCCGCGCGTTGTTTGCAACGGCTGACGACGAACTTCGTCCGGTAATGAATGGTATCTATTTCGATATTCACACGGACGATTTGACATTTGTGGCTTCCGACGGTCATAAACTGGTGCGCCTGCGTAATCTTTCGGTAAAATCACCGGAAAGAGCTTCTTTCATTTTGCCGAAGAAGCCTGCTAACCTGTTAAAAGGCCTTTTGTCAAAGGAGGAGGGGATGATCAGCATCAAGTTCGATGATAACAACGCCTATGTGAACTGTGCTAATTTCGAAATGGTTTGTCGCCTGATCGAAGGCCGTTATCCGAACTACAACAGCGTGATCCCGCAGGAAAATCCTTTCAAGGTGACAATCGACCGTGTCTCTTTCCTGAATGCCTTGAAGCGTGTTTCCGTTTTCTCCAATCCGGCCAGCAGCTTGTCAAATTGCAGTTGAAGGAAAGTGAAATGCTTGTTTCCGCACAGGATATCGATTTCTCTACTTCCGCAGAAGAGAAGATTGTTTGCAGCTTTGACGGAACTGAATTAAGCATCGGTTTCAAGGCTACTTATCTGATTGAAATACTGAGCAACATCAATTCGGAAGAGGTGATACTCGAATTGGCTGATCCTTCACGTGCCGGTCTGATCGTTCCTTCTGAAAACGAAGAGAACGAGGATCTGCTGATGCTGCTGATGCCTATGATGTTGAATGATTAAAATACGAAAAAATGCAGTTAAACCTGAAAAACCCGTTAGTCTTCTTCGACTTGGAGACTACGGGTATTAATATTGTTAAAGACCGTATCGTGGAAATCTCTTTTGTGAAGGTTTACCCGAATGGAAAAGAAGAATCTAAAACGAGACGGATCAATCCGGAAATGCCCATTCCACCGGAGTCGACCGCCATTCACGGCATCACTGACGAAGATGTAAAAGACTGTCCTACTTTTAAAGAAATAGCCAAATCGCTGGCAACCCAGATAGAAGGGTGTGATCTGGCCGGATATAATTCCAATCGTTTCGATATCCCTTTGCTGGCGGAAGAGTTTTTGCGTGCTGGTGTCGATATCGATTTGAACAGACGCAAGTTCATAGACGTACAGACTATTTTTCATAAGATGGAACAGCGTACGCTTTCGGCCGCTTATAAGTTCTACTGTGACAAGAGCCTTGAAAACGCCCATACGGCGGAAGCCGATACGATGGCGACTTATGAAGTGTTGAAAGCGCAGCTGGACCGTTATCCGGAGTTGCAGAACGACATTGATTTCCTTTCCAAGTATTCAAGCTATACGAACAATGTGGACTTTGCCGGAAGGATGGTCTATAACGACAAGGGCGAAGAGATAATCAACTTCGGCAAGCATAAGGGGCGTCTGGTAGAAGAGGTCCTGAAGACTGATTTGGGGTACTATGAGTGGATGATGAAAGGGGATTTCCCGTTGAATACTAAGAAGAAATTGACGGAGATCAAATTAAGGATGGCAGGTTTTAATATGAATTCGAAATAAGCGGTATGAATAATTTTGAGTTTTGTAACCCGGTAAAGGTCGTTTTCGGTAAAGGTTCCATCGCCCGCTTGTCCGCTTTGATTCCGGAAGGAAGCAGGGTACTCATGGTATATGGTGGCGGAAGCATAAAGAAAAACGGTATCTACGATCAGGTGACGAAGGTGTTGGAAAGTTTTGAAGTGACCGAATTTCCAGGTATCGAAGCAAATCCGCATTACGAAACCTGTATGAAGGCCGTGGAGATCGTCAGAGAGAAGAAGATCGATTTTCTGTTGGCCGTAGGCGGTGGTTCGGTGATCGATGCAACAAAGTTCATCGCAGTATCTGTCGGTTTCGAAGGTGATCCGTGGGATATCCTTTCGAAAGGCGGGCAGGTGAAGAGTGCTCTGCCTTTGGGAACGGTGCTTACATTGGCTGCGACTGGTTCGGAGATGAACGAACGTTCGGTTATCTCCCGTGTATCGACTCGTGAGAAATTGAATTTCGCCAGTCCGCTGATTTTCCCTAAATTCTCTGTGCTGGACCCGGAAGTGACTTATTCACTTCCTGCTCGACAGGTGGCGAACGGAGTGGTCGACTCTTTTATTCATGTAGTGGAACAATATCTGACATATCCGGTCAATGCGAAGGTACAGGATGCCTTTTCGGAAGGCTTGATGCGCGTCATCCATGAAGAGGGACTGAAAGTTCTGGATCATCCGAATGACTACGATATCCGTGCCAACCTGATGTGGGCGGCAACCAATGCGTTGAATGTCTGGATCGGACAGGGAGTTCCGCAGGACTGGTCTTCTCACCGTATGGGCTATTCGCTGACGGCACAGTTCGGTCTGGATCATGCACAAACACTGGCGATCCTCTTGCCGGGCGTGATGACGTATATGTTTAAAGAGAAGCAGGCCAAGTTAGCTCGTATGGGGGAAGTCGTTTTTGGCATTACGGATGGAACGGAAGAGGAGAGGGCACGAAAGACAATTGCGGCCTGTGAGGATTTCTTCCGTCGGATGGGCCTGAAAACGCACCTCGGCGAATGTGGCATTACGGAAAAGGATTTGGATGCCCTTGCTGCTCCTGTGGACAAACAGGGCTGGAAATTGGGTGAACATCATAATATCGACAGCCGTGTGGCTCGTGAGATAATGGCGTTGCGTTTGTAATAAAAATGGAATAAGGGACTTGAGGGTGTGTCGGGCACACCCTTGGGACCGCATATCGAATAAAATGCTGAAAGGTAAACATATCATATTGGGGATAACAGGGAGCATCGCTGCCTATAAAGCCGCCTATATCATCCGTGCCCTTGTGAAGAAAGGGGCGGAAGTTCAAGTTGTTATTACCCCTGCGGGAAAAGAATTCATAACGCCGCTCACGCTATCCACGTTGAGCAGCCATCCGGTGATCAGCGAGTTTTTCTCGAATCGCGACGGTACGTGGAACAGTCATGTCGATCTTGGCCTTTGGGCCGATGCCATGCTGGTCGCGCCGGCTACTGCTTCGACAATCGGAAAGATGGCGAATGGCATTGCTGACAATATGCTGGTCACGACATACCTGTCATGTAAAGCACCGGTTTTCATCGCACCGGCAATGGATTTGGATATGTTCGCGCATCCATCGACACAGCAGAATTTGGAGCGTCTGCGTTCGTTCGGTAATCGCATCATCGAACCTGCCGAAGGGGAACTTGCCAGTCATCTGGTGGGTAAGGGGCGTATGGAAGAACCGGATAAGATCGTGGCGGTCCTGGAAGATTTCTTTGCTTCTCAAACCCGGCTTGAAAAAAAAAAGATTGTAATAACTGCCGGTCCGACATATGAAAAGATAGATCCCGTACGTTTTATAGGTAACTATTCTTCCGGAAAGATGGGCTTTGCATTGGCGGAAGCGTGTGCAGAGCAGGGGGCCGAAGTGACATTGATCGCAGGACCGGTGTCTTTGGCAGCGGTTCATCCGAATATCAAGCGGATCGATGTCGAGTCGGCCGAAGAAATGTATCAGGCGGCCATGACAGCTTTTCCGCAGGCGGATGCCGGTATTCTTTGTGCCGCTGTGGCGGATTATCGTCCGGGTGAGCAGGTAAGCGAAAAGATCAAGAGGGAGACGAAAGGGGAAATGACGCTCCGCCTGGTTCCGAATAAGGATATCGCAGCCTCGTTAGGGATGATCAAACGTGAAAACCAGGTTCTGGTGGGTTTCGCATTGGAAACAAATGATGAAACAGCTCATGCGGAAGGAAAGCTGAAGCGGAAAAACCTCGATTTCATCGTGTTGAATTCTTTGAGGGATGCAGGTGCCGGTTTCCGTTGCGACACGAATAAGATCACGATCATCGACAAGGAAGGCGGGACGATCGCTTATCCGTTGAAGAGCAAACAGGGGGTAGCCGTTGATATTGTAAATAAATTGGCAACATTATTAAAATGAGAATGATTAAGAAATTATTATGCATATGTCTGTTGGGAGCCGCTCCTTTTATAGGTAAGGCACAGGAGTTGAATGCCCGCATCACGATAAACAGTGATAAGGTGCAGAGTACGAATAAACAGGTATTCAAAACCTTGCAGGATGCATTGAATGATTTCGTCAATAACAAAAAGTGGACGGATGCCACTTTTGCCATGAATGAACGTATCGACTGTTCCATGACTCTCATCATCAACGAGATGGTATCGGACAATAGTTTTAAAGGAGAGATACAGGTGCAGGCTCGCCGTCCGGTATATAATTCCAGCTATACGACTACGTTGCTGAATTATCGTGATACGGAACTTTCTTTTGACTATACCGAATTCGAACCGTTGGAATATACGGAAAATACGTTGAACAGTAACCTGATCGCGACTGTTGTTTTCTATATTTATACGATCCTCGGACTGGATTTCGACAGCTTTTCTCCGAAAGGAGGTACTGCTTTCCTCGGACAGGCCATGCAGATCGTGAGCCTGGCTCAGGCACAACCTACGTGGACGGGTTGGAAAGCTTTTGAAAACGACCGTAACCGCCATGCTTTGGCAACGGCCCTGACGGACAATACTTCGGAACTGTTCCGGGATATGTGGTATAACTATCATCGTAAGGGACTCGATGAAATGGCCGCAAATCCGGATCGTGGACGTACGACTATAATCGGTTTGCTTCCGGTTTTGGAACAGGTGAAAAGTGCCCGGCCGACATCACCGTTGCTTCAGATGTTCGCCGATTCCAAGTTGGATGAGGTCGTTTTGATTTATTCGAAAGCTACTACACCGGAGAAGCAGGAAGGTTATAAAATGTTGTCCAATCTGTATCCTGCCCTCACGACACGTATGGAATCGCTTAAAAAGTAATCTGGAATAGCTATGCTGAAATCTTTATTCATACGGAACTTTGTTCTGATTGACAGCCTGGACATTAAGTTTGATAAAGGTTTTTCTGTGATAACCGGCGAGACGGGTGCAGGAAAGTCTATTATATTGGGGGCTCTATCCCTGGTCTTAGGACAGCGTGCGGATGGAAAGAGCATTAAAAACGGTTCTGAAAAATGTGTGATAGAAGCAGTCTTTGATGTCTCCCGCTATAAGCTGGAAGAATTTTTTCTCACGAATGACCTGGAGTATGATGCGGAGGTTTGTATTCTTCGCCGGGAATTGTTTGCATCGGGAAAGTCCCGTGCTTTTGTAAACGATTCTCCTGTCCCGCTTTCCGTGGTGAAGGAGTTGGGAAGCCGGTTGATCGATATCCATTCGCAACACCAGAATCTTTTGTTGGGAGATAACCGGTTTCAGTTGAAAGTAATCGATGTAATGGCTGAAAATGATATTCTGCTGATTCTTTACCGGAAGGAATACAGCCGTTATTTGTTTTTGAAAAAGGAGCTGAAAGAGCTGACCGAAAAGGCTCTCCAGACTAAACAGGAGGAAGACTATGTGCGTTTTCAGTTGGAGCAGTTAACCGATGCCGGTTTGGTTGCCGGCGAACAGGAAGAACTGGAACAGGAATTGGAAACCCTTTCTCATGCCGAAGAGATAAAAGGTTCTCTTTATAAGATAACCCAACTGCTGGACGGGGAAGAACAGGGAGCCGTCCAACTGATAAAAGAGGCCCTTTCCACCGCAGACAGCCTGGAACGTTATTATCCGAAAGCGAAAGAAATAGCCGAGCGCCTGCGTTCTGCCTATATCGATATGAACGACTTGGCTTCCGAGACGGAAGTGCTCAAGGAGGATATAGAATTTAATCCTGAACGCTTGGATTGGGTGAATGAACGTCTTAATACGTTATACACCTGGAGCAGAAACACCGGGTCTCCAAAGTTGAAGAACTGATGGAGTTGCAGGATAAATATACTGAGCAGCTGAAGGAGATCGATTCTTTTGATGAACAGATCGAATCGCTGAAAAAGCAGTTGGAAATCTCTCACCAGGAATTGCTTCAACAGGCAGCCGTATTGAGCGAGCAGCGTAAGATCGCCTCGAAAGCTATTGCTTCCCAATTGGTGGAAATGATTGTCCCGCTGGGTATGCCGAATACGCGCTTTGCAATCGATTTTGTTCCTAAACAGGAGCCGGAAAGCGATGGAATGGACGAAATCCGGTTTATGTTTTCTGCCAATAAGAGTGCGGAACTACAACCGGTGGCTCAGACGGCATCCGGTGGCGAGATCTCCCGCCTGATGTTATGTATCAAGGCGATGATTGCCGGATTTACGGCGTTGCCTGCCATCATCTTTGATGAAGTGGATACGGGGGTTTCCGGAGATATTGCCGATAAAATGGGGGATATCATGCAGGAATTAGGTACGAAGATGCAGGTTTTTGCCATTACCCATCTCCCTCAGATCGCAGCAAAAGGAAAAGACCATTATTTTGTTTATAAGGAGATACGGATGAACGGACCGTTACCCGTATCCGGAAAATGAATAAGGAGGAGCGTGTGAAAGAGATTGCGCGTATGCTGAGCGGTGCTTCGTTGACCAGTGCTTCCATTGCAAATGCAAAAGAACTGTTGAAAGCGAAAAATTAAACCTTTTCACCGCTCTCTGGTCATAATAGCAACAGAGTGTAAGTGCTAATTAAAAATTGAGTGACATGAAGAGATTGAGTAGTATATTGATGGCAGTCCTTTTTTGCAGTTTGCAGGGATATGCACAGTTTTGGATCAGTTTCGGATGGAATGAACCCCATTGCCAAAACTGCCTCTGGATGGAACAGGCAATCCGTATGACGAACCGTCAGGCTGCCGAGTATCATAAGATCATTCATCGGTACGGGGAGAAGATCGAGCGTGAAGCACGCAAACATTATCGCTATTGGGACCAGTCCGCCCAGAAGATATATAAGCTACGTATGGAGCGGGACCGGAAGTTGCAGCGTATCCTTTCACCTTCGCAATTCCGTTTATATGTGCGTTTTGTCCGTGAAACACCGACACGCATCCATGATTGGAGAGGTTGGTATAATAATCCGCATTATCCGGACTATCGTCCGTCCAGCTCCTGCCATCGTTATGAAGATCATTACTGGCATTGCCAGTGGGAGTATACGAACAATAGATGGTTCGACCGTTTCGACGATGGTAAATGGTATCCCGGTAAGTATGATCGTCCCGGTCATGATAACGGGCAGTGGAGGCCGGACAAGTATGATCGTCCTCAACCGAGTCATAACAATGGCCGTCCTCACCATGACAATGGACAGTGGAAACCTGACAAATACGATCGTCCGCACCATCAGGGAGGCCGGCCCGGTTCCGATCATCACAAGAATAAGCACGATAAGGACAAATATGACAAGAAACGTCCGGATCGGGATAAAGACAGACATTACGATAAGAACAAAAAAGAAGACAAGCGGTCTGACAAGGATCGCACGAATAGCCGCCAACGTACGAGTGACAGGCGGAGCATAGAGAAAAGTATCTGATAATGGGATTTAGAGTAAACCGGCGCACCCTGCTTCTGATAGCCGGGTGCGTTTGGATAATAGCAGGTATCAATATCTTAAGGATCGGCATCGTCACGTGGTTGAACGATGCCCATTATTGGTTGTTTAAAGTCGGGGAGGCAATTGTTGTTTTCCTGCTTTTCTTCCAGTTTGTCTTTCGCCGCTTGTTTATTAAGCATTCCGAGCGGATCTCACAGAAAGGGGAAAAGAACTGTCCTTTTTCATTTTTTGATGTGAAAGGTTGGATTGTGATGATCTTTATGATTACTTTCGGTATTACGATCCGTCATTTCCAATTGCTTCCCAACTCTTTTATTTCGGTATTTTATACCGGACTTTCGTCAGCCTTGATTATTACCGGTATCTTATTCCTGATCCGGGCTTATTCTCATACTTTTAACAGAAGTTGAAAAGCGACAGCCAAGATGAAGTAGGCCAGGTAACATACGATGGAAGCCCCGAGTGAGACCAATATCTGCATTGGCATACGTTTTTCTTTCCGCATATAATCATAATTAAATGTGGCACCAAAGATACCGAACACGCCTCCTATAGCTCCTCCTAAAAAGATAAGCAGGATAGGGAGGCCGCCTATTATATATTCGGCAGTGGTCAGCCTCTCGTCCAATGCTATTTTCTGTCCTCTGAATATCGCCATGTAAACGAAATCCAATCCATATTGTATTCTTAGTTCTTCCTGCTCGCCGGATGTGTTGGTGATGTAGTATTTGGGTTTGAATGTTCCGGATCGTTTGATTTCTCTTCCATCCTGAAATAAACGTAATTTAAAAGGACCGTATACCAGTGTCAGCTCTCCTTGTACTCCTTCAAGAGTAAATTTCTTTTCCTTTGCCATGTTCTTTCAATTTTGATAGATTGTAGTGTTTGTTTTTATACAATACAAAGGTATATAATAAAAGCGTAAATCTTTGTATCTTTGTCCACATAAAGCCGGGAATAGTCGAATAGCCCGGCGATAAAACGGAAAAGATATAGAAGAATGAAAGAAAACGAAATGGTGTTCGGCATCCGTGCCGTGATCGAGCAATCCAGGCCGATAAGGAGATTGATAAAATATTGGTAAAACGTGAACTGCAGGGAGACTTGTCTCGTGAACTGTTTGAAGTTCTGAAAGGACGTGACATACCTGTACAGCGTGTGCCTGCCGAACGTCTCGACCGTTTGACACGCAAGAATCATCAGGGGGTAATAGCCTTTATCCCGGCTATCACGTACGAGCGGCTGGAAAATATTATTCCGTTTGTATATGAACAGGGAAAGAATCCGTTTATTGTGTTGTTGGACGGGGTTACGGATGTCCGTAATTTCGGTGCGATTGCCCGTACCTGCGAATGTGCCGGTGTGGATGCGATCGTGATTCCTTCAAGGGGAAGCGTGACGGTGAATGCCGATGCGATTAAGACCTCGGCTGGTGCGCTCCATGTATTGCCTGTCTGTAAGGAAAAAAGCATTACGGAGGCTATCCGTTTTTTACAGGCGTCCGGAGTAAAAGTCTATGCAGCCAGTGAAAAAGCCTTTGAGAATTATACTGCTATCAAATATGACGGACCTGTGGCTATCGTAATGGGAGCCGAAGATACGGGAGTTTCGATGGATAATCTTCGTATCTGCGACAGTATGGTGAAGATCCCGCAGTTCGGTACGATCGGTTCGCTGAACGTATCGGTCGCCTCTTCCATCCTTGTCTATGAAGTGGTTCGTCAGCGGATGAACGAACAAGCACAATAACGTTATTAAAATAAAGAAACAATGAAAAAAGTGATCGCAACAAAAAATGCACCGGCCGCTATCGGTCCGTATAGTCAGGCTGTACAAGTAGGTAATATGCTGTTTGCTTCCGGACAGTTGGGACTTGATCCCGCAACAGGCAATTTCGTAGAAGGCGGAGTGAAAGAGCAGACCGTACAGGCATTCAAGAATGTACATGCAATTCTGGAAGAAGCCGGTCTTAGCATTAACGATGTCGTAAAGACAACGGTATTCCTGGCTGATATGAGTGATTTCGCTGCTATGAACGAAGTGTATGCTTCTCAGTTCGAAGAAACTTTCCCGGCCCGTTCTGCTGTCGCTGTCAAGACATTGCCGAAGAACGGCTTAGTGGAGATTGAAGTGATTGCCGTAAAGGAGTAAAGATACCCCGAAACCCGTAGGGGCAGGGCTCTGCTCTGCCCTCCCAAAAAAATGTCCAAAAGGGGGTGTGTCAAATTGATATTACCGGACGCAGATGGCGCAGAATACGCAGACCGACGCAGATTTATTTTGTTGATAATTAATATATCTGCGTTAATCTGCGCTCGTCAGCGTTGTCTGCGTCCCATGAATACCGATATTCGACACACCTCCCTACAATTTCCCGAACAACCTTCCTATCAAATCCTTTTTCCCGATTCGTTGCAACGCCTGTGTGATCTGGCGGCGAAATTCCGGTTTATACCAGAAAAAGAACTGACGCTGTGCCAGTTTTTGTTCTTTCGTATGGGCTGTATATATCTTTTCCAATGTGTAGGGATGATAACCTGTGTAGTACATCTCCGTTGCCAGTGTCATGGGAGTAGGCGTGAAATCCTGCACCTGTTCGAGTTGGAAATGCAGTTTCTTGGTCTGGATAGCCAAGTTTGCCATATCTGCCTCGGTACAGCCGGGATGCTGGATATGAATAAGGGATTAGTTGC
>ENA-OQJX01000056-OQJX01000056.1-human-gut-metagenome-genome-assembly--contig:-NODE-56-length-72977-cov-2.686067_pt1 | contig 72977 bp, 74 predicted proteins | sample MGYA00242615_ERZ504782 | MGnify/ENA primary metagenome ERZ504782 (study PRJEB26092, sample SAMD00036354) | human gut metagenome | host: Homo sapiens | study: EMG produced TPA metagenomics assembly of... | reverse complement strand
TATTTTTGTTATTAGGATGCTGCATCTCGGTGTCAGCCCAAAATATACAAGGCGTTGTAACAGATCATTGACGAATGATCCCATACCATACTTGTCAGTCTTTTATGAAGGAAAAGGCGTAGGAAGCATTACCGATAATGATGGACATTATAAGGTCGAAACCCGTAAAGGCTGGAACAAACTCACCTTTTCGGCAGTGGGGTATGTAACAAAAGTAGTGAATATAATCCCCGGTGTCACCAAGAACCTGAATGTGAGGATGAGGCCGGACGATATCATGCTGGACGAAGTGGTGGTGAAGCCCAAACGAGAGAAGTACTCCCGTAAGAATAACCCGGCTGTGGAACTGATGAAGAAAGTGATTGCTCATAAGAACAATAACAAGCTGAGTGAGAATGACTATTATCAGTACAACAAGTATCAGAAGATCACAATGTCACTGAATGATGTGACTCCCGAAATGCTGGAAAAAGGCATGTATAAAAAGATGCCTTTCCTGAAAGACCAGATCGAACTTTGTGAGGAAACCAATAAATTTATCCTTCCTATCTCGGTGGACGAGACCGCTTCGCAGAAATTTACCGTAAACATCCCAAGAGTGAGAAGACCATTATCAAAGGGATGAGCTCTACGGGGGTGAACGAGCTGTTTGCCACAGGAGATATGCTGAGCACGGTTCTGAAGGATGTGTTTACGGATGTGAATATTTATGATAACGATATCCGTCTGTTGCAGTATCCTTTCATCAGTCCTATTTCGTCCAGTGACGCCATTTCGTTTTATAAGTTTTACATTATGGACACCACATTCGTGGACAAGGACAAGTGCTTCCATCTCACCTTTGTCCCCAATAACTCGCAGGATTTCGGTTTCACGGGACATCTGTATGTACTGGCCGATTCATCTTATACGGTGAAGAAATGTACGATGAATCTGCCCAAGAAATCGGGAGTGAACTTTGTGGACAATATGGATATTATTCAGGAGTTCGAGCAATTGCCCAATGGCGAGTGGGTGTTGAAGACCGATGACATGATTGTAGAGATGACCTTGATGAAGATCATGCAGGGATTCCAGATACGAAGGACTACCCGTTATTCCGATTATGCCTTCGATGAGCTTCCGCAGCAACTTTTCAAGCGTAAGGGGGCCGAGATCAAAGAGGCGGACGCCATGATGCGCGGAGACGATTTCTGGAATCAATACCGGCCGGTTCCGCTTACGCAGACCGAGAGTTCTATGGATATGCTGGTGAAGCGTCTGGAACAGATGCCGGGATTCAAATATGTGATTTTTGTATTGAAGGCGTTTATCGAGAACTTTGTGGAAACCGGAACCAAGGACAACCCCAGCAAGGTGGATATCGGTCCGGTAAACACCATGATCTCCAATAACTATATCGACGGATTGCGTTTGCGTATGAGCGCGCAGACCACGGCCAACCTGAATCCGCATCTGTTCTTCAAGGGATATTATGCTTACGGGTTCAAGGACCATCGTTCCAAGTATATGGGTGAGGTGGAATACTCTTTCAACAAGAAGGAATACCTGCCGCGCGAGTTCCCGAAGAACTCTATCACGTTCAGCTATCAGTATGATGTGATGTCACCCACGGATAAGTTCCTGAAGACGGACAAGGATAATGTGTTCGTTTCTTTCAAGACTTCTACGGTGGACCAGATGTCCTACGTGCGGAATATCGCCTTGAAGTATGAGAACGAGACGCAGTTTGGTTTGAAGACCACGGTGGAAGTGAAACACAGCACGGACGAGCCTACCGGCGGTCTGGCCTATATAACCAATGATGACCAGAAAACGTTGGTTCCTGAGATTCAGACCATGGAAGCCTCCTTGGCCTTCCGTTACGCTCCGGGTGAGACATTTGTCAATACCAAGCAACGCCGTATACCGGTTTCTTTTGACGCTCCGGTATTCACGCTGTCGCACACGACCGGTTTCAAGGGTGTGCTGGGCGGAGAGTATAACTTCAATCTGACGGAAGTAGGGTTGTACAAGCGTTTCTGGTTCTCGTCATGGGGTAAGATTGATATGTTCGTGAAAGGCGGTGCGCAGTGGAACAAAGTTCCGTTCCCGTTGCTGATTATGCCGGCGGCCAACTTGTCTTATATCCTGCAACGCGAGACTTTCAACTTGATTAATAATATGGAGTTCCTGAACGACCGTTACGCCTCTCTGGATGTATCGTGGGATTTGAACGGTAAGATTTTCAACCGTATTCCTTTGCTGAAGAAACTGAAGTGGCGTGAGGCGATCGGCTTCAAGATGCTGTATGGTCATTTGACAGATAAGAACAATCCGATGAAGCATCCGGGTGACAGCGAACTCTTCCTGTTCCCGACCCGTGACGGACGTCCTACCAGCTTTGTGATGGACCCGAAGACCCCGTACATGGAATGCTCTGTGGGTATTCACAATATTTTCAAGATATTGCACATAGACTATGTCCGCCGTCTGAATTATCTGGATCATCCCGATGCGAACAAATGGGGCGTTCGGTTTATGGTGATGATGACATTCTGATGCAAGGAGAGCTCTGATGGTGTGTGAAATGAAGAAACCGAGGTAAGAACTTGTATTGTTCAAATAAAAAAGTTTATCTTTGTTCCAGTACCTAAAGTTGGTGAAAAGTATGTTATGCTTAAATGAATGTAAGGCAAAGTTAGTTAGTTTCAAACAATGTTTTGGGCATGAGTTTGGAATTAAATCAATTGGTATCTTCGGTTCGGTTGCACGTCAAGAGAACAGGGAAGATAGTGATTTGGATATTGTTGTAGATATTGATAATCCTACTTTATCCACTATGTACACTTTGAAGACTGTTTTGACGGAAATGTTTCATTGTGAAATTGATTTAGTGCGTTTCCGTTCCTCACTGTCTCCATTTTTGAAACAGAATATTGAAAAAGAAGCCATTTATGTATAAAGGAGGACGACTAACCATTTGCGACAGGTTAACCCAGATAAAAGAATCCATTTACTATATACAGCAATGGAGTAAAGAAATAAATTGTGCTGATGATTTTTTTAGCCTCCATGGATAAAGTGATGGTGTTCAATGCATGTGTTATGCGCCTTCAAGTAATAGGTGAACAGGTAGGAAAGTTGTTTGTTTTTACAACCATCACCGCTTTCTGAATATAAGGAAATTCCTTGGTTGGCTATTTATGATATGCGCAATCTTATTTCGCATGAATATAGTAATGTAGACGAGCAGATAGTATTTACTACTATAAAGAATGACCTTATAGAATTGGATAAGGTTATTACAGTCCTATTGAATAAATATTTGTAAAACTTGAATCTTTTATTGTGATTACGAAATATACCCATCTCTTATTTTCTTATCAAAAGTAAGTTTTCCTATTTTTTAAGCGCTTTTATTGTGTAATACACAATTATAGTGTATCTTTGTGCCCTCAAAAAGTTTCTAAATTCCTTTTATATAAAGGGTAAAGAACCTTTTTTGAGGGTATAAACATGTCTATAAAAAGCAGACAGAAAAGACGTCTTCGGACGAAAGAAACAACAAATAAAAGATTTCAGAAATACAAAATGAAATCTGTGTAAAAAGCTATTTATCAGCCAGTTATAAACACTGTGCTGATATGGTCTTCCAGTATCGGTCAGCGTGGATTTCTGACGATAAATCTCATGAAAAAGCTATCCCATCAGTTTGATAAACCGAAGCGTTCTGTGGCATCTCCCGAAGCGTTGGAAGCTTTGCGGAATAACAATGCCGTGCGTTGGTATGTGTTGTCGCTTCCCGACTGTCATAGGGGAGGAGTGCGCGGTTTGCAACGGGAACAGGACCGCCGCATACAGGCAGGCGAGCCCTCATTCGGCTTTTTTGCTCCTTCCTATCAGGAAGTGAGGCGTATAGACGGCAAATTCGTCAATACCCAGCGTCCCTTACTCTTCAACTATGTATTCGTCCGTGCCTCCGAGCGTGATGTTTTCCAGCTGATGCAACGTTTTCCTGTACTCAGTTTCCTGCCTCGGGTGAGGGAGCGGAAGCGGGAGTATTTCCCCTACCTTTCCGATGCGGCAATGGAGAATTTGCAGTGGGTGGCCCGTTCTTATTCCAATACACTTCCTGTTTATATACCCCAGCCGGATGGTTTGCGCAAGGGCGACCGGATACGCATTACCGAGGGACGGTTTAAGGGGGTGGAGGCGACTGTTGTCATTCAGCCGGGAGCCGGGCGAAAGGATGTGATGGTATGTGTGGAGAACTGGATGTGGGTTCCGCTGCTGCGTGTGATGCCGGGTGAGTATGAGGTAATTGCCCTGAATGATGAGGACAAGCATGTATATACCCGTCTGGACAATGACTGTATGTTGAATGGTTTGCACAGTGCTCTTCAGCGTTATCACAGTGCGGAGGGGGTGAGTGAGGAAGATCGTTCTCTGGCTGCCAGGGCGTTGAAAGAATATGGCAATCTCCAGATGGATACGGATGTGATGCGTTGCAAGCTTTATGCCATTTTGCTGCCGGCTTATACTATATTGGGTATGGAAGAAGAGGCGGCAAAGCTGGTTGGCGTTATGCAGACTATGCTTCCTCTCGTCAAGGCGGAGCAGTCGCGTGCACTTGCTGTGGTTACACTTTATGGTTGTACGGATAGCAGTATCTATTATCATTTGGCGCACGAGGCGGTTGATCCGTGGAAGAAAGAGGAAAAGCCGAAAAAGAGTAAGCAGCAGCTGATCAACCGGTTGGATGATTATGATCGGTGGTTGAGGCATTGAAATGGCTTTGTAGATGATATGAGGGGGAGTAAGAGCAGTGTTATTAAAAACAAGTTGAATCGCTAGGATAAGTGAAATATAATTTGTTCTTTTGTGGAATATAAAAGCTAAAGAATATGAAATCAGAACCTTTTAACCCAGTCCAGCTACACTTGTTAAAGATGTTTTCTTATGCTAAAGACGAGCGCGCCTTGGAAGAAATACGTAAATCTTTGACAGCCTACTTTGCTCAAAGAGTAGAGGAAGATATGGATAAGTTGTGGGATGAAGGTTTGTGGGATCAGGATAAGAATGAGGCTATATTGAAAGAACATTTGAGAGTGCCTTATAATGATTGATATAGTACTGGATACTAATTGTCTGATTTCATCTATTTCGTTAAAAACTGTTCAATGAATACGTTGAAAGGCTTAGGTTCTGATATTAAGTTAAGATCAATAAAACAAGTGTCTGCTTCTTTACTAGCCGATGATGATGTGCCAGATACTCTTCTCGATTGGACCTCAGAATTTGCAGGACAATGGGAAGATGATCGTACGGCAGATGAGGTTATTGAGGATATACGTGGTGCAAGGACTTCGAATAGGGAAATACAACAATGAAAATCATCAAAGCATTTGCTTCCCTTTTGCTTTCTTGACCTTATTCTAGTGCATTCAGTGCCAAAATAACAGTTATATATTTATAATGGCGAAATCAGTAAAAGCGAATTATCTATTTAATCTGATAAATTCCGCTTCCCAACTCTTATTTCCACTCATTACTTTTCCTTACGCTTCTCGTATAATGATGGCGGATGGTATAGGACAAGTGAACTTTTTTCAATCCATTATTTCCTATATCAGCTTGTTCACTTGTTTGGGTATTCCGATGTATGCTATACGTGAGGTAGCTAAAGTACGGGATAATCCGGAAAAAATGACACGGATTACAGTTGAAATATTATTGTTACATGCCTTTCTTACTCTTTTGGGTTATATGGCTGTTGCTGTCATTTGCTTGACGGTAACTAAGGTGCAAACCGATATACCTTTGTTTCTTCTGCTCAGTGCCACCATTTTTTTTACGGCGATAGGTTGCGAATGGTTTTATCAAGGAATAGAAGATTTTAAATATGTTGCTATTCGTGGGATGGTAGTAAAGACCATCTCCGTTATATTACTGTTTCTGCTGGTAAAGTCAAAAGAGGATATTTTATGGTATGGAGCTTATTCTGTTTTAGGCGTACTGGGAGGAAATATTTTTAATTTTGTCCGTTTAAGAAAATATCTGCATAAGGATATGATTGAATTTAGGGCGTTGCATCCTTTCAGTCATTTAAAACCGGCTATACATATTTTTGCTTTTAATGTCATTGTTAGTATTTATCTTCAATTAAACAATGTATTATTGGGTTTTATGAAAGATGCTGAGGCTGTGGGATATTTTACGGCTGCAACTAAAATTCTAGTCATAACTATGAGTCTTTCTAGTTCTTTGGGAGCGGTAATTATGCCACGCACTTCCAATTTGATAGCTGAAAATAAGATGGATGAATTTAAGGTCTTGATTCAGAAATCATACGATTTTATTTTAGCTTTGGCAATGCCCTTGACTGTGGGATTGATATTTACTAGTCCTAGTGTTATTCTATTGTTAAGTGGTGAAAGTTTTGCTCCAGCTATATTAACTTCACAAATAGTAGCTTTGAATATTTTAATGGTAGGCATTTCGGGTGTAATGGGGCTTCAGGTGCTTTATCCGATGGGTAGAATAAATATTGTTATTCTTTGCACATTCATAGGTGCGGTAGTGAACGTGGTGTTGAATGTATTACTGATTCCTGTTTATGGACATAATGGTACGGCAGTGGCTTATATGTTGGCGGAAGTAGCTGTTACTGTTTCCATGTTCATTATTGGGAGAAGGCATATTCCTATTCAGTTTTTTAAGAAAGAACATTTGCATTATGTGTTAGGAAGTGTGTGTATGGGGATTTGTCTATATTGGGTATTATTGCTTGAATTAGATGATTTTATGACATTAATAACTATGTTGATAGTAGGTTTGATGATGTATATAAGTGTGATATTAATATTGAAAGATACCATGGGTATGTTATTCTGGAAAATAATAAAATCATATTTGGATAAGTGTCAATATAAAAAAAAGTTAGGATAGCAGAATAACTTAAAACCCGATTGTTGATTTTTATGTCATAACTTGTGACTTTGATTTACGTAAATGAAGAAGTTCTGTAGTGAAATGAAATATTCCCAATAAATTAGATTTTAATTATATGAAATTATGAGAAGAGGTTATAAGGTCGTTTGTAACACTGCTGCAGGTCGGCATCGTTATATGAATTTATTGATTCCGTATGTGTTGGATAATGATATTGTTGACAGATATGACATTTGGGTAAATACATTGAATCCTGTTGATTTACGCTTTTTTGAATTACTAGCTCAAAAATATTCTAAAATAAAATTGGTATATATTGAAGACAATAAATTTAGTGGGCTCAAATCTTTATTTGAGTTTTATAAATATTGTACAGAAGAAGATACTATATATGTCAAGTTGGATGATGATTTGATTTGGTTTGAACCAGATGCAATAACGAGAATGGTTGATTTTAGAATAGATAATCCTGATTATTTTATAGTTTCTCCATTAGTTATTAACAATTGTTCTGGAACTTATTTATTGCAGAATGGTGGAAAAATAAGATTGAAGAAATATCTATCGCCGACTATGACATGGGAAAGTGCTTGGTGTTCTGCAACATTTGCCTATCAACTTTTGGATTGGTTTCAAAAGAAAGTGAGGGATGATAGTTACAAAGAACTACATATGGGGAAAAAACCTATTGGAATGTTACGTTTTTCTATTAATATGATAGTTTGGTTTGGAGCTACATTTAAGGAATTTGGAGGAGTTTGTCCTAAAGGCGAGAATGATGAGGAATATTTTTCAGTGATAAAACCTACACAGTTGGGGGTTGCTAATTGTATAAATGCGGATGTACTTGTTGCTCATTTTGCATTTACATATCAACGAGAAGATCTTGATAAGACTGATATGTTATTGAAGTATGAGAATTTGATAAGAAGTAAAAAGGATAAAGTTTGTTCTTTATATGAAGAAATTAAGTGCCTTACGTTGATGGCTAAAGAGAATGTGAATATTGAAATACCTCATTATGATGATTGTCGTTCTAAAAAAAATGGATTCCGTGAGTTTCTCCGGACAAGAAGAATTCCCGGAACCTTTTATGATTTAGGTCGAATTTATTGTAGGTTAAAAGAGCATAAAATAGAATTTGATGATATCTTGTTCTCAAAATAATTTTTTTATTATATGGCTATTGGTGTTTGTACTATTGGGGGGGTAAGGTTATATGATAATGTTGATAATGAAAGTTTATCTTTTTAAGATTGTGCTATAAATGTGGTTTGAAATTAGGCTAAAATAAGAAACTTAATTTTATTATACTAATTTTAGCGTGAAGAAAGTAGTTGGGTATTTTGCAGGTATTGTGTTTGTGAAGTGCTTGCATATTAGTAATTATGGATTCTACAAATATTTCTTATAAAGAAAAGGCAGATAAGCGGATTATCCTTGTTTTTATTATACAGTTAATAGCTCTAGGAGGCGCAGTTGATGGGTTTATGAGTCATTCTGTTAAGATGAATAGTTGGGAGAATTGTATTTTGCCAATAGCTTTGCTTTATTATTTATCTTTTTCTAATATAGATTTGAAAAAAATAAAGGCATTGTATTTTGTGTTGTCTGTTATTACTATATCACAAATAGCTGTTATTTACAAATATGGTACAGGGAATATTCTTATAGGTAGATATTATGATGTTATAATAGCTTTTGTTTTACTTAGATCATTGGGGATTGATCGTTTTTTCTTTTATTTTGAAAATTCTGTTACCATACTTGTAAAAATTAGTTTGTTGCTATGGGGAGTTTGTCTCTTATTTCCTATGTTATGTAATATATTGGTTCCGTTATCTTTACCTATAGGATTTCCTACTTGTAGTTTTACATGGGGATTTGTTGGCTTAGCTAATTTAGATAGTACAGAAGGACTTGTTTTAAGAAATCTAGGTTTTGCTTGGGAACCAGGGCGATTTTCTTCTATTCTTGTTGTAACACTGATGATTCATCTTTTTCGGAATCGTTTTAATTTGTTTCGAAAGAATTTTGTACCGTTACTTTTAGGTATAATAAGTAGTCAAGCTACTACAGGATATATGGCTTTTAGTGTCTGTTTGCTTGGATTATTAGTAAATTCAGATAAAAAACGCTCTTCTAAATTGGTAAAATATTCGTTATGTGGAATATTTTGTATTGTTTTATTTTGCTCACCGTTTATGTTGGAAAAAATGAAACAGATTTTAGATCCGGAATATTTCTTGAATTCTAATAATATAGAAAGATTGGAAAGGACTGGTGAGCAATATGTTCCACAACGAGCTGAAGGATTGTTAATGGAATTTATGAATGTTGCTGATTCTCCTTGGATTGGTTATGGAGATTTTAAGGGTGAGTCTTATATATCTAGGGAGTTGTTTCCAACGATAGACATTGCATTGTCAAATGGTATATTGCAAATTTTTGCTATGTTGGGGATACCTATTGGACTTTTACTTTATTGGGCTTTGTATAAGTCGTCAACATTATTGGCTAGTCATTTTAAAGTAAAAGGTGGTTATTTATTTTTTCTTGTTATTTGTGCTGTCAATGTTTCATATAATTTTTTTGTTGAACCTTTTTTTATGGGTAATTATATTGTACTGCTTGTTTGAGCGTAAAGATCGACTATGTGTAAATTAAGTATCATAATTGCAACATATAATTCAGCGAAAACAATTGCTGATGCATTAAAGAGTGTTTGTGCACAAACTTATCAGAATTGGGAATGTATTGTTGTTGATGGAGCATCAACAGATAACACTGTATGTATTGTAAATGATTTTATTCTTATGAATTCTCAAATTCGATGTGTTTCTAAAAAAGATAATGGCATTTATGATGCTTTTAATAAAGGTTGGAGAATGGCGAAAGGAGAGTGGATTCATTATCTAGGAAGTGATGATAAGTTGACTGAGGATGGAATGGAAAGGTTGATGAAATATGCAGAAGACGCTGATCTTGTTGGTGGTGGTGTATATTTGTGTAGAGAAAATGAAGTACCCAAACCACAATATACTAATGGAATAGGAGGGTGTCATCAGGGATTTGTAATAAAACGTTCCGTAATAGAAGAATTAGGTGGGTTTGATGAACAGTATAGAATATTTGCAGATAAGGATTTATTAATACGATTGGAGCAAGCTAGATATAAAGTGCGTAATTATCCGATTATTATTGCTTATTTTTATATTGGTGGAATTTCACAAAATATTCGTTCTTTGTATTCTTTAACGAAAGAAAGATACAGATCTTATCAGTGTACAGGATATTCAAAGTATCCTTTGATTTCAAGTGCTTATTCGTATATATATGCTATACTTGTGTTTTGAAGCATAAATAATAGGATAAAATGTGATCTATAATGTTTTTACAGTTAAAAGTCTTTTTTAAAAAAGCCGGTGGGCTTAATCTCTTAAAGCAATGGTTGAAATTAGGGATATTGCCTGTTACCTTTATTGAATTTTTGATATTGGGGTATGATAAAAAATCGTTAGAGTTGTTACGACTTATCGCTGGATTAAAGATTCAAAAGAAGTTGAAAAAGAAGTATGGCAAATTACAAAGTGATTTTAAGTTAGAGAAAAGGGAAGGTGATTCTATTTTACAACAAATGATTTGGATATTTTGGTGGCAGGGTATGGATAATGCTCCTTTAGTAGTTCAGAAATGTTATGATTCTGTCAAACGGAATTTTCCTGATTGGAAGATTATAGTACTTACTGCAGATAATTATCAAGATTATGTATCATTTCCTAATTATATAGAGGAAAAACGTAATAAAGGAATCATTTCACTTACTCATTTTTCTGATTTAATGAGATTGGAGTTACTGATAAAGTATGGTGGTTTATGGTTGGATGCTACGGTATTTTGTACAGGGCATAATATTCCTAGATCAATTTTAAAATCAGATATTTTTGTTTTTCAAACTCAAAAGCCAGGGGCGGATGGTCATGCAACCTTGATGTCAAGTTGGTTGATATATGCAAAAGCTAATAATCATTTGTTGATGTCAACTCAATTATTACTCTATGATTATTGGAAAAAAGTAATCAATTGATAGATTATTTTCTTTTTCATCATTTTTTTACCATAGCATCTTCTCGATTTCCATTAGAAGCGGCAAAGATTCCTCCTTTTTGCAATACGGTTCCTCATATTTTATTATTACATTTTTTTGATAAATATGATGAAGATTTATTTGAAGACTTAAAGAATATGACTTGTTTTCATAAGCTAAGTTATAAATTTACTGAAGAAGATATGGATAAAAAAGGGACTTTTTATGATGTGATAATTAATGGTTCTATACAAGATTGAGAGTTAACAATTAAATAATCTAAATATATATGCAAGCAATTATTTTAGCGGCAGGAATGGGGAAACGTTTAGGTGAATTAACCAAGAACAATACTAAATGCATGGTAGAGGTTAATGGCATTCGACTTATTGATAGAATGATTACCCAATTATCAAAATTTAATCTTAACCGTCTTGTTATAGTGGTAGGTTATGAAGGGAAAAAACTGATAGACTATATAGGACATCGTTATGATGATATTTTGAAAATAGAGTATATTAATAATCCTATTTACGATCGGACAAACAATATTTATTCATTGGCATTAGCTAAAGAAGAATTATGCAAGGATGACACAATTCTACTGGAATCTGATTTGATTTTTGAGGACAGGATGCTTGAGTTGCTGATAAATCATCGTGATCCGGATTTGGCGCTTGTTGCTAAATATGAAACGTGGATGGATGGTACAATGGTTTGTGTTGACAATGATCGTAACATAACCAATTTTGTTCCGAAAGAAGCTTTTTGTTATGAGAATGCAGATGTCTATTATAAGACAGTGAATATTTATAAGTTTAGTAGTGAGTTTTCAAAATACCAATATGTACCATTTCTTGAGGCTTATTGTCGAGTAATGGGTAATAATGAATATTACGAACAGGTATTGCGCATATTGCTTCATTTACACAGTTCTACTTTAAAGGCATTGCCGATAACTAATGAAAAATGGTATGAAATAGATGATGTGCAGGATTTGGATATTGCATCTACTATATTCAGTGATAAGGATATAAAATGGAAAGAATATCATAAACGTTATGGAGGTTATTGGCGTTTTCCTCAAATGTTGGATTATTGTTATTTGGTGAATCCTTTTTTTCCACCCAAACGGATGAAGGATGAATTACGTGCTAATTTTGATACTTTGCTTGAAAATTATCCATCGGGTATGCAGATAAATTCATTGCTTGCCGGGAAATACTTTGGTGTAAAGCAGGATTACATAGTAGTGGGAAATGGTGCGGCGGAATTGATAAAGGTAGTGATGGAAGAACATTCGGGTGACAAAGTTGGTATCATATATCCTACTTTTGATGAATATCCTAATAGGCTTCGCAAAGAACAAATAGTCCCCTTTTTCCCTCAAAACAAAAATTTTGAATATACGGCTGAGGACTTAATGGCATATTTTGAAGATAAAAATATTTCATTGATGATGCTGATAAATCCAGATAATCCATCAGGGCATTTTATGCCTAAAAATGATGTTTTGCAGTTGGCAGAGTGGTGTGCAATAAAAGGTATTCGTTTACTTGTAGATGAAAGTTTTGTAGACTTTACTTATGGAGCTGTTGATAATAGTTTGCTGTATGATGATATATTGACTGCTTATCCTCACATGATGGTTATGAAATCTATTTCAAAATCTTATGGTGTTCCTGGTCTGCGGCTTGGTATTTTGGCTACAGCGGATATTGATTTGATAGTGCGGATGAAAAAGGAAGTGAGTATTTGGAATATTAATTCATTTGCAGAATTCTATTTGCAAATTTATGGTAAATACGAAAAGGATTATATTAAGGCTTGTGCCAAATTTATAGCGGAACGTGAAACTTTTTATACGGAATTGCAGAGTATTCCTTATTTGCGTGTAATTCCTTCACAGGCTAACTATTTTTTGTGTGAAGTAATAGCTAAATATACATCATCAGAGCTTACACAAAAATTAATAGAGAACGATGTGATAGTTAGTAATTGTGGGTTGAAATCCAATATGTTTGGTTATAATCTAGTACGCTTAGCTATCCGTAGTCGTAAAGATAATGCGCGTTTGATTGATATATTAAGAAGGTTTTGATGATGGGGAGAGAGGTTCTTGTTATCCAAAATAGAGATATATATGGTCTTAATATATCTCCGCTTGAATGTGTAAAATGGGTGGATGAATCATTTAGACTAAAAGCATTAGCACAACTTCCTCCTAAGATGAGTGTGCATCCACAAGGTAATGATTTTTTTACTTCAATGCCATGCTGTTTGCCGAGTTCTTATGGAGTGTTTGGAATGAAGGTAGTTCATAGAATATTGGGGGCAACCCCTTCTCTTGGAAGTGAAATTCTGTTGTATGACAGTAAGTCTGGACAATTGCAAGCTTTAATAGATGGAGATTGGATAACAACAATGCGAACGGGAGCAGTTGCTGCTTTAAGTATTCAGCATCTTCAACGTACCAATACGGACACTTATTCGTTTATGGGGTTGGGTAATACAGCTCGTGCTACGGCACTTTGCTTGTTGTCTATTTTTAGTGACAAGAAACTAAAATTTCGTTTATTACGTTATAAAACCCAGGCAGAATCTTTTATAGAGCGTTTTAAAGAGGTTAATAATGTTTCTTTTGAAATTGTCGATACAATAGACCACCTGGTAAGTGGAGCGGATGTTTTAATTTCTTGTATTACTGATGCGCAAAATCTTATATGTGAAAATAATGAACTATATCGGAAAGGTTTGCTGTTAGTTCCAATTCATACTCGTGGCTTCCAAAATTGTGATTTATTTTTTGACAAAGTATATGGTGATGATACTGGCCATGTGAGTGGATTTCGATATTTTGACCGTTTTAAGGAGTTTGATGAGTTTGGTAATATCCTTATAGGTAAAAATAGAGGAAGAGAAAACGATGAACAACGAATTGTTGTTTATAATATAGGTTTGGGATTGCATGATGTGGTATTTGCCTATAAAATACATTGTCTGTTGAAAAATACGGTTTCTACTTCATTTATTCTAGATAAAGAAGATGAGAAGTTTTGGATTTAAAAAAATGAAAATATGATAGAATTAGAGTTTAAAGAGAGCCAACGAATAGCACTTGAAATATTAAAAAAAGTCGCTTGCATATGTGAAGAGCATAATTTTCGTTATGTATTGATATGGGGCACGTTAATAGGAGCCATTCGTCATAATGGATTCATTCCGTGGGATGATGATATTGATATTGCTATGCCCCGTCCAGATTATGATAAACTATTGAGCTTTTTCAAAAAGCATAGAGATGAATTAATGCCTTTGGAATGTTTGACTATGGAAACTAGAAAGAATTATCCTCACATGATTGCCCGTATTAGTGATTCACGTACTTGGATAGATGTTGTTAACGAAAAGGATTGTGGTATGGGAGTATTTGTTGATATTTATCCGTTTGACGGATTGGGTAAAACTTATGATGAGGCTTTTAAGACAATGGAATATGTTGGACCTAATAACTCTCTTATATTTCTTGCTGCCAGAAAATATTATCATAAGGGGAATACAAAAGGTATAATAAAAAATCTGATAAAGTTTCCGGCTTTTATTTATACTCATATAGTTGGTCAAAGATATTTTGTCAAGAAAACAAACAAATTACTTAAAACATTAAACTATGAAAAATCGGCTTACATTAGCTGTGCTGCTTGGCTAACACATCCAGATAGAGTTATTTTTAAAAAAGAACAGATAGAAAATCGTATAAAATGGATTTTTGAGGATGCGGAATTTTATATTCCTAAAGATTATGACAATGTACTTCGCACTACTTATGGTGATTATATGCAGTTACCACCAGAAAGCGAACGAGTACATCACCATTTGTATAAGGCATATCGTGTTGAAAAATAAAGTAAATCATAATATAGATATTATTAAATTCTCTGTATTTAATACTTATGAATAGATACAATAATCTGAATGGATTTCGTGCTTTTTGTGCTATTGGAATCGCTTTGATGCATATCCTTGCTAATATTTCTCCTACTCCTCATTTACACAATATAACTCCTGTTATTGAGTGGTTTACAAACTTTGTTTTTCTATTTTTTATTATAAGTAGTTTTTCTCTTTGCTGTGGTTATTATGAACGTATAAAAACAGGCAGTATAACATTGAACTGTTTTTATACGAAGCGATATTGGCGTATCTTGCCTTTCTTTGCATTCCTTAGTTTAATAGATATAATGATTGGATTTTCTAAAGGAAGTTTGTTTGAGGCATTTATGAATTGTACATTAGTTTTTGGACTTTTACCTAATAATAGTTTAGAGGTGATTGGGGTAGGATGGTTTTTAGGAACTGTATTTCTATTTTATATGTTATTTCCATTCTTTGTTTTTTTAATGAATAGTAAGAAGCGTGCGTGGTTTGTATTAGGTATAACAATAATCATAAATATACTTTGTCAAGAATATTTCTTTACGGAACAGTTTATTAATTTTAATCCAGGCAGGCATAATATACTATAATAGTGCACCTTATTTTGTTATAGGTGGACTACTTTATTTATATAGAAAGGAGATACATAATTGGATGAATATAATAGGAGGGTGGATGTTACTGTTTTGTTTAGTATTGAATATAGGGTATTTTTTATTACCAATATCAGATTTGTTAGGTCATTCTTTATTCCCATTGTTGATTGTCTTTACTGCATACCATATGTATGCCTTAGGCTCTGATAAAAATGGTTGCATAATAAAATAATAGATTTTCTTAGTGGTATATCTATGGAAATCTACCTTTGTCATATGGTGATGTTTAGGGTAGTAGAGAGACTACATTTAGAAAATTATATATCAGATAGTAATCTAAATTATGTTGTAACTTCTGTTCTTACAATTTGTTTGGCTATATGCTTTGCGTATTGCGTACAAAGAGGGTTGGATAAATTGCTATTGAAGAAAATAGCATGAAATTTATTTTCAAAGTTAAATCTTTATTATAATTGAAAAGAAATTACTCTATTGGGTAATCGGAAAGTATTTGTTGTAACAATGAGAATGTCTTTCTGAATGTAGTTATGTACAATTTTTTGTATTAGAAAAACATTTGTACGAAAACGTAAAAATAACCGAGTTAAGATAAATTCTTTACTTTCTCTTTGGCTATTTTTCTGCAACAAAAATAATAATCTTGTTTTTATATATTCTTTAGTACCAAAGTATGCTTGTCCATGTTTTGGTTAAACTTCATACATTTAATTTTCAATGAAAATAGCTTTTATTAGCACTCGTGGTATTCCCAACAACTACGGAGGTTTCGAACAATTTGCTGAATACATATCTGTAGGTTTAGCAAAAAGAGGTCATGAGGTGACCGTTTATTCTCCTCATTTCCATCCTTATAAGGAGAAAACTTATAAAGGAGTCCGTATTAAGCATATATATAGTCCTGAAACATGGATGGGGAGTTCTCTTGGGAGTTTTTTTTATGATTTTGCTTCACTGAGAGATGCACTGAAACGAGATAATTTTGATATCATCTATGAAGCTGGATATACTAGTATTGTGCCTGCTTATATTTGGTTTGATGTAAAGAATATTAAATATCCCATATTCACAACGAATATGGACGGTTTGGAATATAAACGTACCAAATTTAATAAATGGGTACGGAAATTCGTCTTTTGGGAGGAACGGATGACAGTTAAGCATAGCCATTACTTGATAGCTGACAATATGGGGATTTATGATTACTATAAAGAAAAATATGGTAAAGAAAGTAAGTTCCTTGCTTATGGGGCGGATGTTCACGATGACTATAATTCGGAATATCTAAAAGAGTTTAATTTGATTCCGGACAGTTATTATCTGCTTGTGGCAAGATTGGAGCCTGAAAATAATATAGTAATGGCTATAGAAGGATATCTTGCTTCTAAAGAGAATGGATGTAAACCATTGGTCATTATAGGAAAGACCAATACTCCTCATGGCAAGGAATTGGTAGCACAGTATGGTAGAGAAAAATCTATACGTTTTATGGGGGGGATTTATGATTTCAAGAAATTGAATTCGATACGAAAGTTCTCTTTTGCCTATTTTCATGGTCATTCGGTGGGAGGAACAAACCCGTCGCTTTTAGAAGCTATGGCTTCAGATTGTTTTATTTTAGCGAATGATAATATATTCAATCGGGCTGTATTAAAAAACAATGCGGAATATTATCATACAGTTGCCGATGTGAGAGAGTTATTGAATGATATAGATGCTGTTGTAGCAAGGGATAAGGATAATTTTATAAATGGAAATTTAAAAGAGATTCGTACGGAATATTCTTGGGAACATTTAGTAGATGAGCATGAAAAATATTTTAAGTGGTTGCTTGCACAAAAACATTGATAGCATAGGAGGGGCTTGGATTGGAATTATTGTTTGGGGATTTTTGTGCGTTTGTACTAATAGCTATGGACAGGCATTGAGGGGAACAACAGGATTACTTCATGCTCCAACAGCGGATATGCAACAAGATAAAACTTTTATGTTTGGTGGGAATGTCTTGGATATCATACCATTGCATTATTATGATTTTGATGTAAAATATACTTTTAATTATTATATTAACATTACTATATTTCCATGGTTGGAAGTGGGGTATACTTGTACATTGAATTATGCCAATGAAGGTTCTACTTATTTCCCAGAGCAGTCATGGGGAAAGTATACAAATCAAGATCGATCGTTTAATTTTCGATTACGTGCATGGAAAGAAGGTTGGTGGAAGTCATGGACACCACAGATTGTAATAGGAGCTGACGATCCGGGTACTCATGATAGTTATGGTGGAGGGGGTATATCTAGTCGTGATCAAAATGGAGGAAATTGTTTTTTTAATCGTTATTACGTTGCTGCAACGAAACATGTTACTTTTAAAAATATAGGAATTTTAGGAGTGCATTTTTCTTTTGTATTAGATAGACCTGCCACTTGGAAGCATCACAATCGTCCTGCTATAGGAGCTAATTTCCAATGTAGATTTCCAAATCAGGAATCATTAATAGTGAAAGCTTTGAACGGCTTGGATCTGATGGCCGAATATGACGCCCGCACAGTGAACATCGGGGCGCACTACCAGCTTTGGAAAGACCACATCAACCTGATTGCCGAACTGAACAATGGGAAATACTTCTCTGGTGGCATTTACTTCAAAATCCATCTGAAATGATAAAAAAGATTATCCGATTAGGATCTCCGGAATAGATTCTGTTCCTTTATAAAAAAGGAGGATTTATGGTTGGAAATATAAGTATAACAGATGTGTATATGAGTGTATTGTCTTCACTGAGTGTAGATGAAAAACCGGATTTGATTGCAAAACTGACAAATTCCATCAGAAATACGTATACAAAGGAACAGAATATTGAAACAGAAGATCCTTTTGCTTGTTACGAAGGCGATTGGGGCGGAAATATGTCGGTTGAGGAATATGCAGATGATTTACGTAAGCCCTAATTTGAGGGTTTACCTTTCTTATATCCAACTGTTGCAAAGATAATAAAACAGCTATTCCGGGTGCAAAAACCGCCATAGAGGCAGTCTCCATGCAGAGGCGCTCTATGGCGGTTTCTCGTTTCTCCACGTTTACCGGGGAAAATTCCCGTTTCCGGGAAGCCGGGAGGTTACTCTTCCATCTTGAGCTTGCCCAGTTCTTTCAGGATGTGCTCCATGGCTTCTTTGTAAACCTCCGGTTTCTCCTTTTCCAGCCATTTCATCAGTTTGAAGTAAGAATTTGGAGTCACAATCTTTCCGTCTCGAATTTTGGTGGCGGTGGACCGGCCTATCGCACCTTTGTCGCCCAAGTTGTTGGGGTTTAAATCGTTTCTTCGCACGGCATTACCGATGCAGGTGCTGATGATCTCAAATTTTTTTCATGTTACTAAAAATTAAATTATTAAATAATGATTTGTAAACAGCATAAACATAGCTACTTACAAAATGTCTCGGCAAAGATAGGAAATGTTTATTAACAATTGCTTGTTTTTGTGAGCAACGCCCTATTTATATTTTGCGTTCCTTTGCGTTATATTTATACTAACACACAAAAGAAATGGATTATACAGAGCAGTTTATCCGGCTGAATTGCAGTTTGATGTCGGATTACAAAATGATGAAGCTGAATGCCGATATGAAATGCATGGGGCTGGGGTTGTATCTTGAAACGATATTGTTTCTGCGCAAACAGCAGGAATACAAACATGATTTTAATGAACTAGATTTGCTGGCCGATCAGTGGGGAGCTACCGTGGAAAATCTGCAACATCTTATTAAGGACTTCGATTTGTTTCTCATTACAGAGGACGGGTATTTCCGATGTCTGTATCTGGACGAGGTGATGGGATATCAGAGTAAACTTTCCGAGCAACGTGCTGCTGCCGGTAGTAAGGGAGGGAGAAGCTGTAAGAAAAGTACGGTGAAAGCATCTGCAAAAGCAACTGCGTCTACAGCGTCTGCAATAGGGAGGGGCAGAATCAACGAGGGGAAAAACGGTGATACGCCTGCATGGATAATAACGGGGAAGTCTACATGAAAAGCGATGATACACCTTGCATGGATAATAACGAGGAAATCTACATGAAAAGCGATGATGCGTCCTGCATGGATAATAATGAGGAAGTCTATACGAAAAGCAGTGGTGCACCCAGTATGGATAGCAAGGAGAGAATTTATATGGAAAGCAGCAATGTAGATAGTGACAAGGTTGTCTGCATGGATAACAGCAAGCCAATCCATTCGGATTATAATAAGGAAATCTACAAGGAAAACAGCACGGAAAGCAACGTGAAAAGTAGTGCGGAAAGTATGAAAAATACGACTGCAAAAAATACAAATGGAAATTCAGTCAAAAATGTGATTCAAAGTGTTGATAATGAGCGATATGGAAAGGGATTGCAAGCAAGCTTTAAGCAAAACTTTATAAGAGAAGAAAAGAATAGAGGAGAGAAGAAAAACAACAATAACAAAGAAAAAGAAATAATTGCTGTTGCTGCTGTTGATAAACTTCCCCGATTTTCCGAATTGTCCGAAACGATACCCCGATGGGAACAATGCATCAATGAAGCTTTCATTACCCAGAGTTGGCTGGAGGCTGTGGGGATGATGTCAGGTTTGAAGGAACTCTTTTTGAACAATCTTTCTTTTATTCGTGATCTGTTCAAGAAACATGTCGTGGCACAAGGAAACACAGGAGGAATCACTTCCGTGTCCGAAGCCGAAGCTTATTTCGCCAACTACATCCGCCGAGAAAGGCCCACCCGTCTTTTTCTGGAAGAAAAGCTGAAAGAAAGGAGCAGGATGCAAAATGAATCGATATCACTTTCACCCTACGAAACGTACAATCCGCTGACCGGCGAACGTTCGTACTGCGGAGTGCCTCTTCCTGCCGGTGCACCACCGCGCCCCAACGGACGTGCCACCTGGGATAACCTGAAACAGAGCTGGATATGACGCGCGAAGAACATGCAGACTATGTGCGGTGGCTGAAAAGCCTGCCGCGCAGAAAGGACCATTTCCGTATGCCTTGTCCCGAATGTTCCGCAACGCGAAGCAATCCCAAAGATCCTTCGTTCAGTGTGCATATCACCCGTGAAGGGGGATGGGCGAAATGCTTTCATTGTGATTTCGCCATAGCGTGGAACGAAGACGAGATGTGGAAAAGAGAACAGAAACAACAAGACCGGGAACGGCAGAAACAGCAGAAGGATGCATCGCAGCACCATAACACGGCGCAGCACCATGATGCAGCATCGCAGCAACGTAAGTCGCAGCACCACGATGCAGCATCGCAGCACCATAACACAGCGCAACGCAAACCGCACATCCCCCTGCAACCGCCTGTACATTACGTATGCCCGGTAATTAATAAAAACAAACAAATTATGAATGGAGAAATGATGGAATACATGGTCGGCAGACGAGGTATTCCGATGGACGTCCTGACAAGGATGAAGATAGAGGAACGCTTGGAATTCCTGCCGCAGACCGGCAAGGAAGAAGCCTGCATCTGCTTCCCTTACCTGGAGGACGGAGTAATGAAAAACATGAAATTCCGGGATGCCGCAAAGCATTTCAAGATGGTGAAAGGAGCCGAGCTGATTCCTTGGAACATAGACGCCATAAAAGGAAAGGAAAAGTGCTACATCACCGAAGGCGAGATAGATGCCCTCAGCCTGATAGCCACAGGACTGGAAGAGGTGGTGTCCGTACCCAACGGAGCCGGAGGCGCGAACCTTCAGTGGCTGGACCGCTTCGTGGAGTCGCACTTCGATGACAAGACGGAAATTATCCTGGCCATGGATACCGACAAGCGCGGAGTGGAGTTGCGCGACGAACTGGTGCGCCGCCTGGGCATGGACCGCTGCAAGGTGGTGGCCTGGGAGAAGGCTGCAAGGATGCCAACGAGTATCTGTTGAAGTACGATCTTCCGAGGCTCCGCCAACAGGTGGAGCAGGCGGCGGAAATCCCGTTGGAAGGAGTCTTCTGCCCCATGGACGAATGGGATACGCTGATGGATATTTATTACAACGGAATGCCGGAAGGAGCCGATACGGGACTGGAGAATCTGGACCGTCTGATCAAGTTCGAGCGTGGTTTTGTGCTCACGGTCACAGGCGTTCCCGGTAGCGGAAAAAGCGAGTTTGTGGACGAAATTGCCATGCGCCTGCTCCTGCGCCACGATTGGAAGGTGGGCTATTTCAGCCCGGAGAATACCCCGCTGGCCTATCACTACCGCAAGCTGATACGCCGCGTGGTGGGCAAGCGTTTCGAACACAAAGGGATGCCGTTGCCGGAAGCCGGACAGGCCATCCGTTACCTGGCACAGAGTGTCTTCTCCATTATGCCGAAAGAGGACTTCTCGGTAGAGAGCGTGCTCCGCATTGCCGCCCAACTGGTAAGCCGGAAAGGAGTGAAGGTGCTGGTAGTGGACCCCTTCAACCGCTTCGAGCATCAGATTCCCGACTGGGAGACGGAAACGCAGTACATCAGCCGCATCTTCGATGAGTTCTCCAATTTTGCCGTGAAGCACAAGGTGTTGCTCATTCTGGTGGCGCACCCCACCAAGTTGCGCCGCGAACCGGGAAGCAAACGCTGGCCTGTGCCCACGCTGTATGATATCAACGGCTCGGCGGCCTTTTTCAACAAGACGGATTATGGAATGGTGATAGACCGTAACGATGAACTGGGGCAGGTGCTGGTGCGTGTAGCCAAGGTACGTTTCGACCATTTGGGCGGACCGGGAGATGCTTTTTTCGCCTTCAGCACTTACAACGGACGCTACACGCCTACCGAGGAGAGGACCTTGGATCATAATCCGCCCGAACCGAAGTGGGAGCATACCAATTTCCTGACAGAGAAGCTGAAACCCGAACAGCAGGGCCTGGGGTTTAATGAGGGGGAATGAAGAAGTTGAATGTTGCTGTTCCTGAATAACTTGGGGATAGGAGAAGGGAGATGTCAAAACAAAAAGGACAGCCCCGAAAAGTTACAGATAGTAATTATAACATGTAAAAGGATCGTATCAAGCTCTGTATGGAGTAATGATACGACCCTTTCTTTAGTCTTTTAGGATGCTCAAATTTCAGATTATAAGTTCATGTTTTCAAAAACTGAGTTTTGACACCCGCTTTTTAGGTCTTGTAGTTACAATCTGTAACTTTTCGGAGTAGTTATTTGATTTTGACATACCCCTTTAAAAGTTGTTTACAAGTAGATCATGTTGCCGGCAGGTTTTACTGATTACTGACCATTCCTCAGTGATCACTGATCATTCCTCATTAATCATTAGCCACTAAAATCCTCTCCACCGTTCCCGTTTTATCTCCTCGCACTGCCGTCGCTGCCATGCGGGCATTATTTTCTCCAGCTCTTTCAGTTTCCATCCTTTCATAAAACGTATTTCGTCCTTTTCCTGCTCCGTGCACAGGCTGATGCGCAGCAGTTCGGGATAGAGCACCTGTATATGGAAAATCTTGGCTCTCCACAGCAGCATGGACATCTGCCAGGGGGTGAGGGCATGGATGCGGTTCAGGGTGAGTAGCATTTCCAGATAATGACGGTAGAAGGCTTTGTCCACGGTCATGAGTTGGTTTATCAGATAGTTCATTTTTATTATTGTTAAATGAAAAGATTAGTTGAATGGATAGTCAGGAAATCAAAGCGGAGGAAAGGAATGCTATCTTTGGAGAAATCATCCTTGGATACAGTATCTTTGAAGAAGCCTCTTTGAAAACAAACAGTTCTCATTGGAAACCCTATCTTTGGAGAAAGCTTCCCTTAAAAGCGGTATTCCTTTACAGCATCAAAACAAGGACACGGCTTCACGGGATTCAAGTCATGATGCCCCACTATCAACGCTTTGGGGAACAGGAGGCGCAGCTCGCGCAGCAGTGCCAGCATACTTCCCTTCTGCATCAGAGTACGCGTATCGGCAGGTGTGCAGTCCGCCGAGAGTCCGCCCTCATAGCAGATGCCGATAGAATGCCGGTTGTGGTTCTTGCAATGCGCTCCCACCTTTTCCAGAGGTCGTCCGCGGTGAATCTCTCCGTCGCGGGTGATATAGAAATGGTATCCTATGTCCGTGAAACCCCGGTGGCGGATGTGGTCCTGGCGGCAGGTCTCAAAATCCAGCCTCCGCCCCTCAGGGGTGGCGGAGCAGTGGATAATAATCAGGGTGATGGTTCTCCTGTTCATCAGATGCAGCGTTCAGGCCGAGTGCGCCGGCAACGGCGGTGGCTACGGTGATAATTACTTTCAGAATCAGTGTCCAGGTGTTTTTCTTTGTTCTTGAACTCATTGGAATTTTGTTTTAGAGGTTGATAATAAGTGAATTGTAATGGAAGCCAAGGGCTGAATGTGCCCCAATGAAAACGGCTTGTCATTGGGGCACATTCAGCCCTTTAGCGTCGTGTCTTGCCTCCGTCGTACTGGGGTTCCGTCAGGCCTGTCCTCCGTTTTCCGGCTCCTTCGCCTCTCCGGTAAGATCCACACTGGTCTTTCCGGCTTTCAGCGCCTTCACCACCAGTCGGGCCGCCTTGCGCGTGGCCACCAGATTGAACACAGCTTCCTCCTGCAAGTTCTGGAAACGTGTTCCGGCACTCCAGTTCACATTCAGCTTTCTGACATGGATGGCAGGATTGTAGTCGGCAGCGCTTTCCGCTCCTATACTGTTGATGCTGATGGAGAAATCCCCCAAGTCGCCCAGCTGTATCTTCTGTCCTCCCAGAAGCTGTTCCCTCATGCAGTCCACTGCCATGGTGAGGATAGCCACGATGTCCGCACGCTTGTACACACAGCCGTGGCTGGCAATGTGCTCGGCAAAGCGGTTGATGTCCATCACTTCAGCATACTGTGCACTGGCGTAGGCCTTCTTGGCGGCGTCCACGTCCATCGGATTGCTACGCATAACGATACTGTAATTTACCATAGTCTGTTAAAATTAAAAGTTGATAATTGAGAATTAAGAAACACTGTTGCCGGGGAATGAAGTAAGTCAGCCGTCAGTCACTGTCCATTAACCGTCTGCCACTGGTTGCCGACTGCTGAAAGAACCCTATCTTTCACGTGTAAGATCCTATATCTTACAGCTGTAAGATTATAGATCTTTCGCCTTCATCGTCCCGACATTACAAAGATACGATGTGCGGATTCCGGAAAGTTGATTCCGGTGGATTGTGGTTGATAACAGTTGATTCTAGTTGATTATTGTTGGAAAAACATTCTTTCTTCTCGTCCGTTTTTCGTACTTTTATGGAAGTAAATAAAAAGTATGGAATGTATGGAGAATTTTGAGATACGCACGTACGGCCGCACCGAACTGGCCCTGTGTTATTTCCCGGATTTGAATCCGCAGGTGGCTTACCGTAAGTTGCAGTATTGGATTGACTATTATCCTCACCTCAGGGAGGAGCTGGAGAAGATGGGCAGTGGTTTGAGTTGCCGTACCTATATGCCGGCTCAGGTACAGCTGATTGTGGGGGCGATAGGGGAGCCGTGAAAGGGGATTGTGATGGGTGTGCAGCCAAATAAAAAGAATAGCTTCCCCAATTACGTAATTGATATTGCAAGTGAACGACCGGCTCGTGTTGACAGTTGCATTGAAAGATTGGCAAGGTTGATATATGTGAATGAAAATGACACGAATGACGCCAATCAGAGATATAAACCCAATTTGCGCCATTCGTGTCATAAAGAACGGAATAGAACCTCTATTCCCGTATTTCCCCCTTATGCACCAGCATTTTCACCAGTGTCCGTTTGGAATTGTGCGTGTCCGAAACCCATAGCACAGAGTCGTTTTGCGCATAGATGCGGGCAGGCTGGGAAAAAGCATATCCTTTTACAGTTTTTATTTTCTTGCTCCATTCGTTGGACTGGCGTTCATATATGTTGATGGCGTCATTATCGCCGGTAGCATACCAGCGGTCGCCGCACAACGCCAGTGTCTTGGGCTTGAAGCCGGGCGACAGGGAAAGATCGTCCAGATCGATGGAAGCGTCGTTTGCCAGATCATCGTTGACCAGTGCCGGATCGAGCACCCGTATTTTCTTTCCTTCATAATCCGTGAGCAGCAGATGCCCTTCCGCATCGGGCTGCATGGAATGGCTGGCAAAGCCGTTGTTGCCCGGACTGCCGTTGCCGGATGCCCGGCGGTAGCGGTTCACCTTCTGGTAATTTTCCGGGGTGGCATCCTCCTCTTTGTAAATGCTGACCATTCCGTTCTTGTCGCGTGCGAAAATCAGCCGTCCTTTACCGTCATGGCCTGTGCCTGGAATACGGGGCCGCTCCATTGCCCGTTGCCTATGCAGGTGAGGTAGGACAGTTCCGGCAACCGGAATACATGGATGCGCGACTGGCGTTCGGCCACATACAGCCGGTTGCCGACGGGACGATGGCCTCTATCTGACTTCCGAAACTCTTCTCCCCGCCGTCGTGCTGCCAGCTCTGCAAGGTTCCCAGCCGTTCACCTTTCTTTATACTGAACAGCAACAGGCTGCTGCCTGCCTTTCCGATGTTTGCGATGAAAAGGGTATCCCCCAGATGGGCGACGGTATAAGGGGTGAAATCCTCGGCCGTTTCCATGCCCAAGGTTTCCGCATCAATCAGTTGCGCCGCCTCATACGAGTAATACCAGTAACTGTTATAATCACCGTTTCCTTCTCCTTCCCCGTTTCCTCCGCCGGGAGCGGAGGGGTAGCCGCAGATTTCATCCAGGGTGACTTTGCTGCATTGTGCCGTCAGGACTCCGGACAGCACAATCAGGATATAAGCGTATATTTTCATGTTGTTCTTACTATATTATATAGGTATATATTTATTTCAGCTCACTCATGGGGATGGCGTAAACGCATGTCCCGTTTTTCACACGGTCGGTGATGAACAGCGTGTGGCGGCGGATGCAGAACTTCTCGGGTGCTTGCAGGGTGATGCCGCCGATGGTGGTATGGTCCTTCACGATCTCTCCTGTCCGGGGATTGACCTCACAGAACTTTTCTGTACCGTTGGAACTTACAAACAGCCTTCCTTCGTAGAAATCCAAGTCGTAGGGTACATTTTTATAAGCCAGTTGCCCGGTACGTTTGGGGGAAACTCCTTCCCGTATCCCGTCGGGGGCGAACAGGTCTATGCGTTTGGCGGGATGGGTGGAGTAGAGCAGGCCGGTCTGTTCGTCCACTGCCATGCCGTAAGTGCCGTTTGTCTCGCCCAGATGTTCGGAACGTACATAAATCCGCGGAGTCACTCCGGACTGTATAGCCTGCTCTTCTACAAAGTTGACGTAGCGTTTGTCGTGTATCATGACCAGCCCTTTGTAGAGCAGCACATCGAAGGCATGTACGGTCTGCGTAGGCCCTGTTCCCCAGCTTCCATTGCCTATGCAGGTAAGGAACTGATGGCTCTTCGCATCAAAAATCTCGGTACGGCTTCCTTCGTGGGTGACATAAATCTTGTCGTGGGCACGGGTGACACCGTTCGGGCGGCCGCCGAATTTCCCGGTAGCTTCTCCGTGCTTCCATTCCTTGATGCTTCCCAAGTGCTTCTTGCCGCCGCCGGCAAGGCCGAACACCTCTACGCTGTACTGGTTGTCCGCATCGTTCACGGCATACAGGGTATCTCCGTACACATATACATCCTTGGGGCGGAAGGTGGTTCCCGTAGCGCCGGGCAAGTCTGTATAATCCAGCTTGAACGCCACCGGCTCCCCGTCGTTTCCTCCCCGGTCGGTTTCTCCGCGCAGGGAGACAGGCCACCGTCCAGCGCATCAAGTTCCGGGTCTTCGATAATGTGTTTCGAAGCCACGTATATATCATCAAAATAACGGTTTCTGCTCCAGCGGGTGTGCAGGAAGCGGCGGGAATAGACGGGCAGCTCCTTGTCCAGCGACAGCGCCACATATACGTTGTTGCACAGGGTGATCCACCCCGGTCCCGTCTGTTCGTAGGTCATGTTTCCCGCATGGCCGTAGCCACACAGTGGGCAAACTCGTGGAATATGGTTTCGGTGATGCTTTTGTCATCGGCATAGTGTTCCAGATAACACACTTCATGCATGCCGAAGGTGGTTCCTCCGCCCAGTCCCATCACGCCGGTGGTATAGCCGAAGGTCAGTCCGCGGTGGTTGAGCACGTTGGCCAGCAGGGCGGTCTTGTCTATTTCCGCCTTGTCATTGTTGCTGTGCAGCGGGCCGAACTCGTACAGGGCGGTCTTGAACCGTTCCGACGAGAACATATATCCCATGTTCAGCGCGATGGCCACCGCCTCACGCGTGTGCGAAGCCTTCATCTTGTACTTCCAGCTGTCCTGGGTGTCACTGTATCTGCCGAAGGCGATGTACCATTTGCAACGGATGGATTGCAGCCTTGCCCAGTACGGGTCGTCACACTCTACGGTGAAGGTCAGGTTTTCTTCCGTGAGGTAGGGGTTTGCCATGATCCGTATTTTCTTTCCGCTGCAGGTATAGGCGGTCAGGTCCTTGGTGGCGAACGGTATGTGTACCCGGAGTTGCTGGAAAGGCATGATCTTTTCCAGCGACATGAACTTGAATTCTTCCTCGTAACCGTCTATCCTGGCCCAGAAAGTCACGTTTTTCAAGGCTCTGGACTATAGAAACGGAGTTGGAAACAGTGCTCGTCGTCCATTCCGAACTGAAGAGGCTGGCTGACGTAGAAGCTGCGCTGGCTGGAGTCGAAATAAACATCCTGGGATTCATTGTCATTCAGCAGGTAATACGTGTTGTCCGGGTTATAATCTGTTTCGGCCAGCCGGACAGGCAATTCATTGTTTGCCACGTTTCCTTCTCCGGAAACCGGAAATTCGTCCTCTTTGCAGCCGCCCAGCAGTAAAAGCATACCTGCTAAAATCAACAGGCTGGTGGAAAAAAGTTTTTTCATCGTCTGTCTTTATTAGAATTACATTTAAATTTGAAATAATCACTCTTTTGAAAAAGGGTTGCAAAAATAATTGTTTTAGATCAGATGAACAAAGAACCCGTATTGCATTTTATATGAGCCCCTGTTTTTTTATGTTCTTTTGTTTTTCTGCCTTAAAAAAATAAATCCTATATTGTTGCCCTGGGCTTTGTTCATCGGAAAATATGCTGTATTTTTGTTATCCGAAATAAAGATGAAGATATGGCACAACCTTTAGCAGAACGTTTGCGTCCGAAGACATTGGACGATTATATAGGTCAGAAACACCTGGTGGGGCCGGGGGCTGTCTTGCGCAAGATGATTGATGCGGGACGCATCTCCTCCTTTATCCTTTGGGGGCCTCCGGGGGTGGGAAAGACCACGCTGGCGCAGATCATAGCCAACAAGCTGGAAACTCCTTTTTATACACTGAGCGCTGTCACTTCCGGTGTGAAGGATGTGCGCGATGTGATAGAGAAGGCGAGAAGCAACCATTTTTTCTCGCAGGCCAGCCCCATCCTGTTCATTGATGAAATCCACCGGTTCAGCAAGTCCCAGCAGGATTCCTTGTTGGGGGCGGTGGAGACGGGAGTGGTGACCCTGATAGGCGCCACCACCGAGAATCCCTCGTTCGAGGTGATCCGGCCCTTGCTCTCCCGCTGTCAGTTGTATGTGTTGAAATCATTGGAGAAGGAAGATTTGCTGGAACTGCTGCATAATGCCATCGCAAAGGATGTGATACTGAAAGAAAAGAAGATAGAGCTGAAGGAGACGGATGCCATGCTCCGCTTTTCGGGAGGCGATGCCCGCAAGTTGCTGAACATACTGGAATTGGTGGTGGAAGCGGATGCGGATGCCGGAACCATTGTGATTACGGATGAGAAGGTGACCGAGCGTCTGCAGCAGAATCCGTTGGCGTATGACAAGGATGGAGAGATGCATTATGATATCATTTCCGCCTTTATCAAGTCCATCCGCGGAAGTGATCCGGACGGGGCGCTCTACTGGCTGGCGCGTATGGTGGAGGCCGGAGAGGACCCGGCTTTCATAGCCCGCAGGCTAGTCATTTCGGCAGCCGAGGATATCGGTCTGGCCAATCCCAACGCATTGCTCCTGGCGAACGCTGCTTTTGATGCCGTGATGAAGATAGGATGGCCTGAGGGGCGTATCCCGCTGGCGGAAGCTACGGTGTATCTGGCCACCAGCCTAAGAGCAACTCGGCATACGAGGGGATCAACAGCGCCCTGGAACTGGTGCGGCAGACGGGCAACCTGCCTGTTCCCTTGCATCTGCGCAACGCACCCACCAAGCTGATGAAACAGTTGGGCTATGGCAAGGATTATAAGTATGCACATGCCTATCAGGGCAATTTTGTGCAGCAGCAGTTCCTGCCGGACGAGGTGAAGGGCAGCCGCATCTGGCATCCGCAGAACAATGCGCAGGAAGCGAAGATAAAGGAACGGATGCAGAGCCTCTGGGGGGAACGGTTCAAGGAATGAAAATGAATTGCATTGATCCTGTGCTATAAAATTAAAAATTGGAACGCAAATGACATAAATCCAACCTTCCGGCCGGTTTATATCCATGCTGTGCAGCTGTTAATTTGCGTCATTCGCGTTCCAATCTAACCGAATAAATGAACAAAATATGAAATTTAATTTTTGAAAATATGAAATAGTAGTTTTAGACGGTTACGGATTGAATCCCGGTGATTTGTCATGGGAGGAGATGCAGGCGTTGGGCGAGCTGACGGTATATGACCGCACGGCCCCTGCCGAGTTATTGGAGCGTTCTGCCGGAGCGGAAGTGCTGATTACAAATAAAACGGTGATTACGGCGGAGGATATGGCCGCTCTGCCCGCCTTGAAATACATCGGCGTGCTGGCTACAGGATATAATATTGTGGACATCCAGGCTGCGAAAGCGCGGGGCATCATTGTCACCAACATACCTGCCTACAGCACCGCTTCCGTTGCCCAGATGGTCTTTGCGCATATACTGAACATCACCCAGCGTGTAGGCCATTATGCCTATGCCAACCGTCACGGGCGTTGGGCAAATAATCCCGACTTCTGCTATTGGGATACCGACCTGGTGGAACTGGACGGGAAGAAGCTGGGAATCATCGGCTTGGGAAACACCGGACAGGCGACGGCGCGCATCGCTGCCGCTTTCGGAATGCAGGTATGCGCCTATACTTCCAAGCCGCAGTCACAACTTCCCGGAGGAATCCGGAAAATGGAGCTGGATGAGCTTTTCCGCAAATGTGACGTGGTGAGCCTGCACTGCCCCCTTACCCCCGATACCAAAGAACTGGTCAATGCCACCCGCCTGGCCCTTATGAAACCGACAGCTATTCTGATAAATACCGGCCGCGGTCCCTTGGTAAACGAGAAAGACCTGGCCGACGCACTGAACAAGGGCGTGATAGCGGCTGCCGGACTGGACGTGCTTTCTTCCGAGCCTCCCCAATATACCAACCCCTTGCTGACGGCGAAGAACTGCTTCATTACGCCGCATATCGCCTGGGCCACGAAAGAAGCCCGCGTCCGGCTGATGCAGATTGCGGTGGGGAACTTGAAAGGATTTATCAAGGGTGCGATTGTAAATAATGTGGCGGAATGAGAACAAAGGAAAAAGACGGGAAGAAAAGAAGGAGGTGAGAAGAATGGAGGAAGACAAGAATACGTTGGGTTGCATCTGGAAGTTAGGGAAGAAGATAGAGTGGCAAAGGCTGTAGCTTTGTTCAGGGAAGGATATAACTGCTCCCAGTCCGTAGTGACGGCTTTTGCCGATCTGTATGGTTTCACCCGTGAACAGGCCCTGCACATGTCCGCCTCTTTCGGCGGCGGTATAGGGCGGATGCGTGAGACCTGCGGTGCTGCTTGCGGCATGTTCCTGCTGGCCGGGCTGGAGAAGTGCGCCGTCGAGGGGAAAGACCGTGAGAGCAAGGCGGCGAATTACGCTCTGGTGCAGGAACTGGCCGAAGAATTCAAGAAGCGGAACGGCGCCCTGCGGTGTGCCGATTTGCTGGGATTGTCCAGAAAAGAGCCGGTAGTATCCACGCCGGAAGCAAGGACGGAACAGTATTATGCCAAGCGTCCTTGTGCAAGAATGGTAGAGGAAGCGGCCAGGATTTGGAGCGAACACCTCGAAAAACAAAAAAAATAGGTTGAAAAATCGCTTTTTCTTATAGAAATACAAACTTTTTTGATGCAAAAGTGTTGAATAACATAATTTTGTGTATCTTTGCAAGCGATAAGAAACACAAACATTCACATAGGAATGTGTGGGTGCGGTTAACGTTTAACTAAAAGCAAATTGAAAATGTTGAAAGAAAAAGCAGGTGCTTTGGCCGGACAGATCTGGGAAGCATTGAATGGAACTGAAGGTTTGACACAAAAACAAATCAAGAAAGCAGCCAAATTGAAAGCTGACAAGGATTTCTTCCTGGGGCTGGGCTGGTTACTGAGAGAAGATAAGGTCGTTACTTCTGAAGTGGAAGGCGAGATCTTTGTAAAATTAGTGTAAGAAGAAGATTTTAAACTCATAAAAAATGCGTTGGCACATCGTTTTGTATGTTGTCAACGCATTTTTTTGTATATTATAGTAAAATGATGAATCATTTCTTTGAATAGTATTCGTATTATTACTATATTTGCAGGGTAATTAAGTCCAAAACGTTATGAGTTACAAATCAGTGAAAGACGTTGTAACGATGTTGCTGGAAAACGGTTTTGTATTATGAAAACAGTGGAAGTGATTGTAGAACACGCAGGAAAGAACTTGAGTGCTTATATCGAAGGTGCTCCCGTTATTACTGTAGGCAATGACATAAAGGAGATTGAGGATAACATGAAGGAGGCAATTGAGTTGTATCTGGAAGATAATCCGAATCCTTGTGAAGTCTTGTCGGGAGAGTTTGAATTGAAATTTAAGATAGATGCTGCTACTTTTATCAACTATTATAGCAGCATTTTCACCAAGGCTGCTTTGAGCCGGATTACCGGAATCAATGAACGTCAGTTGTGGCATTATGCAGCCGGAGTGCATAAACCTCGCAGGCAGCAGTTGGAAAAGATCCAGAAAGGCATACAGTCTTTGAGTAGGGAATTGTCTGCTATAAATTTATTATAGTCTTTAAAATCTTGTTCTTTTTACGTATCTTTGCGCCCGGAAAGCAAGAAACTTGTTTTTTAAATAGATAGCTGTTAAAGATGAAGAATATCCGTAATTTTTGCATTATAGCACATATAGACCACGGGAAGTCCACCTTGGCCGACCGTTTGTTAGAGTTCACAAAAACCATTCAGGTAACCGAAGGACAGATGCTTGACGATATGGACCTGGAAAAGGAGAGAGGTATTACGATCAAAAGCCATGCCATCCAGATGGAATACGAGTATGGGGGAGAGAAGTATGTACTGAATCTGATTGACACTCCGGGACACGTGGACTTTTCATACGAGGTATCCCGTTCCATAGCCGCCTGTGAAGGGGCGCTGCTCATTGTGGATGCTTCGCAGGGAGTGCAGGCGCAGACTATCTCGAATCTGTACATGGCGTTGGAGCATGACTTGGAAATCATTCCCGTGCTGAACAAATGTGATATGGCGAGTGCCATGCCCGATGAGGTGGAAGATGAAATCATCGACCTGCTGGGCTGCAAACGTGAGGATATTATCCGTGCCTCCGGCAAAACCGGAATGGGTGTGGAGGAGATATTGAAAGCGGTGGTGGAACGTATCCCGCACCCGACGGGTGACGAAGAGGCGCCGCTACAGGCTTTGATTTTCGACTCGGTATTCAATTCTTTCCGTGGAATCATCGCTTATTTTAAAATAGAGAACGGCGTGATCCGCAAAGGGGACAAGGTGAAATTTTTCAATACCGGCAAGGAGTATGATGCAGATGAGATCGGTGTGCTGAAAATGGATATGATTCCCCGTGCGGAACTGCGCACAGGAGATGTGGGGTATATCATTTCGGGCATCAAGACTTCGCGAGAGGTGAAGGTGGGGGATACCATCACTCACATTGCCCGTCCGTGTGACAAGCGATTGCCGGATTCGAGGAAGTGAAGCCGATGGTCTTTGCCGGAGTCTATCCTATCGAGGCGGAAGATTACGAGAACCTCCGCGCCTCTCTGGAGAAACTTCAGCTGAATGACGCCTCGCTGACTTTCCAGCCGGAGTCCTCACTGGCTCTGGGATTCGGATTCCGTTGCGGTTTCCTGGGATTACTTCACATGGAAATCGTTCAGGAACGTCTGGACCGCGAGTTTGATATGAATGTGATTACGACCGTGCCCAACGTGTCGTACATGGTATATGACAAGCAGGGACATGCCAATGAGGTACATAATCCCGGCGGTATGCCCGATCCGACGCTGATTGACCACATCGAGGAACCTTTCATTGACGCCACGATCATTACCGCCACCGATTACATCGGCCCTATCATGACGCTGTGTCTGGGCAAGCGTGGCGAATTGGTGCGGCAGAATTATGTGTCGGGCAACCGGGTGGAGATTCACTACAAGATGCCGCTGGGTGAAATTGTGATTGATTTTTATGACAAGCTGAAGAGTATTTCGAAAGGATATGCTTCCTTTGACTACCATCAGTCGGGTTTCCGCCCTTCCAAACTGGTGAAGCTGGATATTTTGTTGAACGGTGAGCCGGTGGATGCGCTTTCTACCCTGACACATGTGGACAATGCCTATAACCTGGGCAAGCGTATGTGCGAGAAACTGAAAGAGCTGATTCCGCGCCAGCAGTTTGATATTGCTATCCAGGCAGCTATCGGGGCCAAGATTATCTCAAGGGAAACCATCAAGGCGGTGCGCAAGGATGTGACCGCGAAGTGTTATGGCGGTGACGTGAGCCGTAAGCGTAAATTGTTGGAAAAACAAAAAAGAGGTAAGAAACGAATGAAACAGATCGGTAATGTGGAAGTACCGCAAAAGGCGTTCCTGGCCGTTCTGAAGCTGGATTAATTCAAGAATAAAACAAGCTCTGAGGAGCAAACAATAAGCGGGCTCTTTCTGTTAGTTGAAATTAAAAAGTCAATAACAGAAAGGGCTTGTGTTTTGATGGCAATTTATCACAAACTCTTAAATTCAATTGATATGGAAAAACTGAAAATTCTGAACTTGAACTTTTCCTTCCAGCGGGCGGCGCACTATCATATTAATGGAGGGATGTTGCTGATGGGGGTAGTCTTGCTGGCTATGTTCCTGGCCAATTCTCCGTGGGGGGATATTTATGCCTCCTTTTGGAATTACGAAGTGCATCTTCAGATAGGAGAATTTAATTTCTTTAGTCATAACGGGCATCACATGACCTTGATGACTTTTATCAACGATGCTTTGATGGCTGTCTTTTTCTTCAGTGTGGGACTGGAGATAAAGCGTGAGATACTGGTGGGCGAATTGTCCAGTTTCCGGCAGGCGCTTTTGCCCATCGTGGCGGCGTGCGGCGGTATGCTGGTTCCGGTGCTGATCTATTATTTCATGACGGCGGGAACTCCGGCCCAAAGTGGCCTGGCCATACCGATGGCTACGGATATCGCTTTTTCGCTGGGAGTGCTCAGCTTGTTCGGCAAGCGGGTTCCGCTGAGCTTGAAAGTCTTTCTGACTGCTTTCGCTGTGGTCGATGATATCGGCGGCATTCTGGTCATCGCTCTTTTTTACACTTCTCATCTGGCGGTGAACTACCTGATTGCTTCGGCGGGTATCCTGCTGATACTTTGCGGCGGGAATTTCTTCCGGGTGCGCAACCGTTGGTTTTATATTTTCTGGGGAGTGATTATGTGGTATCTGTTTTTGCAGAGCGGCATCCACGCTACCATTGCGGGAGTTGTCGCAGCCTTCACGGTTCCCGCCACTCCTCATTACAAGATAGGTAAGTACATTAACCGCATCCGGGAGAACATTGCTGTCTTTCCTGCCAGTGACAAGGAAGGTGTTGTGTTAAGCAAGATGCAGATCAATGTGCTGAAAAGCATCGAGTCTTCCTCGGACCGTGTCATATCTCCCTTGCAGTCATTGGAAGACAGTCTGCATGGAATGGTGAATTATATTATTCTTCCCTTGTTCGCCTTTGCCAATGCGGGTGTCTCGCTCACGGCGGATCATGGTGGCTTGGAAGTGGGGATGGCTACTTGGGCGGTGCTGGCGGGATTGCTGGCGGGTAAGTTTGCCGGCATTTATTTCTTTACCTGGCTGGTGATAAAGATGGGGTTCGCCGGACTGCTGAAAGGCATGACCTGGGTGAACCTGACAGGTGTCTGTCTTTTGGGCGGTATCGGTTTTACGGTTTCTTTGTTTATAGCCAACCTGTCTTTCGGGGATTCGCCGGTGTTGCTGACGCAGGCAAAGATGGGTGTCATACTGGGAACGGTGCTGGCGGGTGTGCTGGCGTATCTGGTCTTGCAGTTCGCCTTGCCTAAACAGCCTGCACAGGAATAAAATTACAGATAGGGCAGTACGGCGGTGAAACGGCTGCCCTTGTTCACCTCGGATTGCACATCGATGTGTCCGTTCATTTTTTCTACAATGACCTTGCTGATGGCGAGTCCCAGTCCTACACCCTGTACAAACTCATTCCGCTTGTAGAACCGTTCGAATATCATTTGTAATTCTTCTTTAGGGATTCCCGCACCGGTATCTTCTACGAAGAAATGGATTTCCTTTTTCTCTTTGTCGCAGAAATAACCCAGTTTGATGTGTCCTTGGGAGGTGAACTTCTTGGCGTTTCCCAAAAAGTTGGTGATGACTTGGGTGAGGCGCATACGGTCTATGTGTATGGTCACATCCTCGTCGGGAAATTCTTTGATGAATTCCACAGGAGGGAGAATAATTACCTGATGGGCTGATAGACCGTTTCTGCAAAATGATGCGCGCTGCAATCCTCACAATGAAAGGACATATTGCCGGATTCTATACGGGATAGTTCCAGCACATCATTGACCAGTTTCAACAAGAGTCTGGTATTGTTGTCTATGATGGAGGCAAATTCTTTTTTCTCTTCTTCCGAGATGTTTTTCTCGGTAGTGAGCAGGTTGGAGAATCCCACGATGGCATTAAGCGGAGTACGGATTTCATGGCTCATGTTGGCCAGGAAGGATTGTTTCAGTTCCGCCTGTTCCGCCAGTTTGCGGGCACGTATCAGTCTTCTTCCTTGTCTTTGATCTCCTGAATGTTTACCAGAAGTCCGGTGATGATAGGATTTTGTTCATAATGCTGCAACACGCTGTATCTGAATTCCCACCATTGGTAACCGGTGTCGTCGAATTTGCAACGGTATTGGCTGTTCTTCGTGGCCGGTGTAATATGTTGGATACGTTTTTTCTGAACTGGCTTGGTCGCCGGGGTGTACATAGTTGGCTATTTCCTTTATTTCCAACAGGTTTTGGGAACGGTTGGTCAGTTCGCAGAAAGCTTGGTCGAACACGGCGGTTTTTCCGTCGAAACACCAGGCGTAGGTTTTTCCTCCTTCCAGTGCAAGCGTTAATGCTTCGTGTTTGAGCCTGAGGTTGCGCAAGGCTTCTTTTTTACGTCCTTTTTCCAGTGTATAGATATAAATAAGGTAGGATATCCCCAAGAGGAGTGTGAAGACCAGGAGGCTTTCAAGAATCAGGATGGGAGTTGCGTATTTTTCCCTCCACGGCCTGTACATGATGGTATATTCCGGTGGAATGCTTTCAGTGGGGATCTGGTATCTCTTCATGGCCTGCCAGTTGACCAGATGCTGTTTGGCGATTTGTTTTACTGCCGGGACGGGTATCTTTCCTTGCAGTCTTTCTTTGATGCCGGCGGTCATGTCGCTTAGCTGTGTTTCGATGGGGGCGAAATAACCTCCCAGCATATATTCCTTTATCCCGAATCCTTCGTTGATGGTTTCGAAGCCGGGATTGTCGAACAGGCTGCCGATGCGCAGGGTGGTATAGTCCCGTTTGGTATACAGGAACAAGGAGTATTTGAAGATCCCGCTGGACAGCCACATCAGGTCGCGGGCAGCTACGGAATCACTGGACAGGCGGACTACGATGGTGGAGTCCAAGTGGTTATATTCGTTCAGCTTTTCGTGCAGGGATTCATATTCGGTATCATCTTTGTCACTGATGGGGATATTCAGCTTGCCGGGCAGGGCCTCTTGTCTTTTCCATTGGTGGAGGGTGATTTCCGATCCTTTGCATTGTTCGCTCAGGTCTTTCCAGATAAGGCGGTCAAGCACGGTCCGGCCGTTCAGGATGTGGATGCGGACTTTGCCCATAATGCGTTCTATCATCCGGCAGGTGGTGAGGTAATCGGGTTTGTCTATGTAGCCCGTAATGTTGGGATATTGTGCCAGCAAGTCTTGGTTGGGATAATTCACTCCGCTGAATACGACGGGAATCTGCCTGACATACGGGTTTCCGCAAGCCATGATAGAGTAGGTTGCCTGATCATCGAGCACGGCAATCAAATCCCCTTCCCATGAGCGGATGGAATCTGCAAACTCGGAAATCCGTTGCTCTTCTTCTACAGATTCATATTTCTCGCAATCCAGATAAAAAGTGCGCAGCTGGAAGTCTATTTGCTGGTCTTTCAGTCCTTTGACAAACAGTTTGTTTACAATGCCGGCACCGCTGTACCCTTCCTGGTAGGAATGGATAAGGGCTATTTTATATTTTTGTGCATAAAGCGGACTCCCTATAAGAAGGGCTGTCATAAAAATGAAAAAGGCTTTATGCTTCATGTCAAACGTGATTATTAAGTGAACCAAGGGACAAAGATAGGAATGTTTCTTTAATTCCGGCTATGATTTACAGGAAATTATTGGAAGAGAGAGGGAAAGTAACCATCCCGGTTTGTGGAAAACAGCAACTCCGGCTTCTTGAAAAACATGCTTCTTGCTTTTCAAGGAACCGGAATTGCCTGTGATAAAAAGGAATGGGCTAACCCGTTAGCGGGGGTTATTTGTGTTGCTCCGGGGTCGGGGTGCTTTGAGAGGCCGGTCCGGCGGCAGCGTTTGTAGAGGCGCTTGAAGCGGAACTTTTAGCCGAGCCGGAAACCGGAGCCGCTGTCTGTGCCGTTGTAGCCTGTACTTCCCAGTGGAACGGTTCGAACTGTGTGTTCTTGTCTACCCATGACGGTTTGCGCGATGCATAGATAATGAACGGAGCTGCGACTACCACGATGCAGCCGATAATCAAAACGGCAAACCATACGGTGTTGCTGCCTACCGCAATCTGGCTGGGGGAATGAAGCTGAGCACGAATGCCAGTAGTGAACCACAGAAACCCAGACCGCCGATGAGCCACATCAGTCCGTTGCCTTTGCTGCCGATACGGAATGGGCGAGGAGCCTTTTTCATATTGTAACGCAGATAGATGGCGCCGCTGAACATCAGCAAATACATGATAAGGTAAAGCAATACGGTGAGCTGTGACAGGATTTGGTAGAAACTCTGTACGGAAGGCATCACAACGAACAGCAGGCTGAGCAAGGTTACGGCAAGGCCTTGGACCAGCAGAATGTTTTTCTGTACGCCGTTGGCGTTGGTCTTCTGGAAGAAGGGAGGCAGATAGCCTGCTTTACCCACTGCGAAGATACCTTTGGACGGACCGGCCACCCAGGTCAACACACCTGCCAGCACACCGAATGCCAAAGCCACGGCGATGATAAGGTCGACAACCACGAAGCATGGACATACTTGAAGTAATTATCAAAACCTACCAGCAGGCTCTGAGTCAGGTTGATATCCTTTTCGGGAATAATGATCCCCAGTGCGAAGGTGCCGAGCACGAAGATGATTACAGTAATAGCCGCACCGATGAATACAGCTTTCGGATAGTTCTTGGCAGGATTTTCTATGTCTTTTACGTGGATACCGCCCATTTCCATACCGGCATAGAACAGGAAGATACTGGAAGCCAGCACCAGGTTGTCGAAGTTGCTGAAGTCGGGGAAAAAGTTACCGTCGAAGTTCATCTGGCTCTGTCCGCCGGAGGCAAGGTAAATCACCGCCAGTACCATCAGCAGGCCGGCAGGAATAATCGTACCTACCATACCGCCTACTTTGGCCACTTTGCTACCCAGCCCATGCCTTTCAGCGAAATGAAAGTGGCCAGCCAATAGATAATCAAGACCACCGCCAGTGAGTAATAGCGGTTGGATGCCAAGGCCATATCATGGGTGTCACTCATGCCGATAAAAGCCAGTGCCACAGCTCCGAAAGTCAATACGGTGGGATACCAGATGGTGCTTTCCACCCATTGCAGGAAGATGGCGAGGAAGCCGAATTTCTTTCCGTAGGCTTCACCCACCCATCGGAACACACCGCCTTGCTTGTCCTGGAACATGGCCGCCAGTTCCGCCGCTACCAATGAGGTAGGTATCAGGAAGACGATGGCCGCGAATAAATAATAAAATGCCGAACTCAGTCCGTATTCGGCTTCGGCAGGCAGCCCGCGCAGGGATACTACTGCAGTAACATTCATGATAGCGAGGGTAAATACCCCTAGCTTGACTGATTTACTAATGTTTGCCATAAAGTTTAGGTTTTAAAAAATATATGTTTTTTGTTTACGGAGTTTATAACAACTCCTTGGAAATGATGTTTATCCGTTTAGGTTTATTAACCCGGAAGGTATGCGGAATTAAACAATCGTACCCGGAAGGGTGTTTCTAGAAAAAATAATATAATCAGTATAGTTTATGAAAACAGCTTTCTCCTCATTTATCTATTCCCGTAGGGGGATTTACGGGATCTTGCATATATTCATCCTGTTGATGTCCCTTTTTCTGGTTATCAGTATCTCGATAGATACTTTTCATAACATCCCTTTCCTGAATCAAGGTTCTTATCTGAAGATTCAGTTCTGGATATGCATGTTTTTCCTGTTCGATTTCCTGCTGGAGTTTTTCCTCTCGAAAGAAAAAGGAAGGTACTTCACCAGCCATTTTATTTTTTCTGCTGGTATCTATACCTTATTTAAATATCATTGATTTCTATCACATCACTTTCTCGCCCGAAATCAGTTATTTCCTGCGCTTTATCCCTTTGCTGAGGGGAGGGTATGCACTAGCCATCGTGGTGGGCTGGCTGTCGGGCAGCAAAGCGTCCGGGTTGTTTACCTCGTACATCACCATGCTGATGGCCACCGTGTATTTTGCCAGTCTTATCTTCTTTGTGCTGGAACATAAGGTGAACCCTATGGTGACGGACTACTGGAGTGCGCTGTGGTGGGCCTTTATGGATGTTACCACCGTAGGGAGTAATATTTATGCCGTCACCCTACGGGGAAAATACTGTCGGTGGTGCTGGCCGCCCTGGGAATGATGATGTTCCCTATCTTCACGGTATACGTCACCAGTCTGGTGCAGCAGGCCAACAAGCGGAAGGAGGAATATTATCAATCTCAACAATCAAAGTAAGCGTATTCCCTTGATTCATTCAATAATTCCTTAATATCCTCATGTATGGTTATTCTATTCCTTTAATTCGTTCCACTTGTTTGTCTAGGAAGTAACCGGCATAAAAAGAATAATCGCCTGTTTCATAAAAGGCGATGAGCTCTTTCCTATAGTTTAATATGTCGGCATCTTTGGAAGAGTAGACAGGGATAATGTCAGCATTCATCAAAGCAATGCTTTCCACCATTCGGGAAGTACGTTTGTTTCCATCAATGAAAGGTTGCAGCTTGGCTATGTTGCAATGAAGATAAACGGCCCGTTCCAGTGGATTGGTATATTGCTCCTGCTGATAAAGTATTTCATTCAATTTAGCCCGAATATCGTTCAAATTCTTCGGGGGAATATATGCTGTGCCACTGATACGGACGCCTCTTGTCCTTAAATAGCCTGACTCTTCATCGGAAACCAAGCCCGTGGATATAGCTTGATGCACCCTGAACAAAGTACGCTCATCTATCACTTCTTGATTCTTCCCTTTATTGATATATTCCAATTCGGAAATGAAAGTATTGTATAGATTTTTTAGCATCTTGGCATCTTCATACTTCTTTTCGGAAGTAATGTCGTCTTTGAGCAATGCTTCTGTTTCCACGTAAGTATAAGTATTACCTTCAATCTTCCCTGAATAGTAACACCACACTACTGCCAGATCTTTTATTTCATTTGAGCGCAAATCCGATAGCTTAGCTAAAGGATGATTCAAAATGAATTGCGCTTTTTCCTGCTGTTCTTTATTAAATATCTGTTCCATAATCATAAAAACAATTGTAGCTTGTGGTTGGATTTTATTGTTCCCTATATTAGGAGAGTCGTTATTAAAGCTAAGTGCTAAATATTTGAATATGTTTTTCTATATTTCGTATACAAAGATAGATAATAAAATTTAGTTCTGACAAGTTACACGAGAATTCTAATCAGAAAAGATGGAAAGAGGGATTGTAACTGCCAAAGCTGTTGTGATTACTCGTTCAAATAAGAAATTTCTCTAAGTCGCTTATTTCAAATACAATTCAATATTAAAATGTGATTTTATACAAAAATAAGAAAAAAGTCTTATCTTCGTAGCCAATAACAAATTGCTAACCTAAATAAACAACAAGATGAAATTATTGGCTCTGTGTGCGGCGGGGATAGGCTTGATGCTGTGCGCCTCGTGTACAAACAACAAACATTTGATCAGTGATGAGGCTGAACGTGCCGCTGTTCAGCAGGATTTTGAGGCACGGCGTGATACGCTGACCCAAGGTAACCTCTTCCAGGTATTCGAACAACCCATGAGCGATGAACAGAAGGAGGCGATGACTTTCCTTTACGCCTATATGCCCTTGGCGGATATAGCGGACCATCCCGGTGAATTTTATCTGGAAAATGTGGACTACGCCTTCAAGGCGCGTGAGGAGATGCCGTGGGGAAAAGTGGTTCCCGAACGAGAGTTCCGCCACTTTGTATTGCCCATCCGCGTAAACAACGAGAATCTGGACGACAGCCGTAAGGTATTCTACGAGGAGCTGAAGGACAGAGTGAAAAACCTTTCTTTATATGATGCCGTGCTGGAAGTGAACCACTGGTGTCATGAAAAGGTGATTTATACCCCCTCTGATGCCCGTACCAGTAGTCCGCTGGCTTCCGTAAAGACAGCTACGGACGTTGTGGCGAGGAATCTACGTTCACGGTAGCTGCCTTGCGTTCGGTAGGTATTCCTGCCCGTCAGGTATATACGCCGCGTTGGGCACATACCGACGACAATCATGCCTGGGTGGAAGCTTGGGTGGATGGCAAATGGTACTTCCTGGGTGCTTGCGAGCCCGAACCGGTACTGAATCTGGGTTGGTTCAACGCTCCCGCTTCACGGGGTATGCTGATGCATACCAAGGTGTTCGGACGTTATAACGGACCGGAAGAAGTGATGTACCGCACTCCCCGTTATACGGAAATCAATGTGATTGACAACTATGCTCCCACGGCAAAAGCCGATGTGACCATCGTGGATGCGGACGGCAAACCGGTGGCTGACGCCAAAGTGGAATTCAAGGTGTATAACTATGCCGAATTTTATACCGTAGCTTCCAAACAGACGGATGCGGACGGTAAGACGTTCCTGACCGCCGGAAAAGGGGATATGCTGGTATGGGCTTCCAAAGATGGAAATTCGGTTATTCCAAACTGTCTTTCGGACAGGACAATGCCTTGACCGTGAAATTGGACAAAACGGCCGGCGAGGCTTATACACTGGATATGGATATCATTCCTCCGATGGAAGGCGCCAATATGCCCGAAGTGACTCCCGAACAACGTGCGGAGAACAATCGCCGCATGGCTTTGGAGGACTCTATCCGCAATGCCTACGTGGCTACATTCATGACGGATGAATCGGCTCGCAATTTCGCTAAAGAATACCAGCTGGATGAGGATGCCGTTGCCAAATTGCTGGTGGCATCACGTGGCAACTACGAAACCATCCGTGACTTTATGGCCCGTCTCCGTTCGGACAAGTCAAAGAAGGGCGGCATTGACCTGCTTCAGCAGATTTCTGCCAAAGACCTTCGTGATGTAAGCTCCGAAGTGTTGATAGACCACATGATGAATTCACACTTGTGCGCCAATGCTGATTATTTCCGCAGATTTGTGCGTAATCCGCGCGTGAGCAACGAAATGATTACTCCGTATAAAGGGTTCTTTGAGAAAGCAGTGCCCGAACAGGATCGTGAGGCTTACCTTGCCGATCCGATGAAGCTGGTTGCATGGGTTGCCGGGAATATCCGTGTGGACAAGGATTGCAACCTGGGCGGCTCGCCAATCACTCCGGAAGGGGTGTGGAAGGCCCGTACAGCCGATGCGCACAGCCGTGATATCTTCTTTGTATCCATGGCACGCAGCATGGGTATTCCTGCACGTATAGACGAAGTGACGGGAAAAGTGCAGTTGATAGGCGATGAAGGTGCTATTGATGTGAATTTCGAAGCAATGGAACAGGCCAGTGCACTTACCGGCAAGTTTATTGCCAGATATACGCCGATCAAGTCTTTGGCTGATCCGAAGTATTATTCTCATTTCTCTATTTCCAGACTGACTCCTGCCGGAACTTTGAAATTGCTGAATTATGATGAAGGCGATATTGATATGGGTGGCGGCGCTACTTGGGCTAATCTGTTGAAGAACGGAACGGCACTGGATGCCGGCAATTATGTGATGGTGACCGGTACTCGTCTGGCTAACGGCGGCGTATTGTCCCAGCTGACTTTCTTTACCATCAAGCCGGGAGAAACGACTACGGTGGACTTGGTGATGCGTGAAAGTAAGGATGATATTCAGGTGATCGGTAATTTCAATTCAGAATCTACTTATAAACCGATGGATAGCGATGAACTGAAGTCCATTCTTGCCACTACAGGACGTGGTTACTACATTGTAGCCGTACTGGGCGCCGGACAAGAACCTACCAACATGCATTGCGCGATATCGCGGCATTGGGCAAGGACTTTGATGAATGGGGCAGAGGAATCGTGCTGTTGTTCCCCAATGAGGAGCAGTACAAGAAGTTCCGTCCGCAGGAATTCCCGGGATTACCGGCTACCATTACTTACGGTATTGATGTGGACGGTTCCATCCAGAAGCAGATTGCAGAAGGCATGAAGTTGTCTAACAAGACTATCTTGCCTATGTTTATCATTGGTGATACCTTTAACCGGGTGGTATTCGTGTCACAAGGATATACCATCGGGCTGGGTGAGCAGCTGATGAAGGTGATACATAAGTTGTAGAATTCAGTATAAACAAAAAGTAACGCGGATATTCAGCTTGAAACCCTGAATATCCGCGTTTAATATGATAATAACGTTTATGCTTGCTTATTACTTGTCATCATCCAAATCATCATCGTCATCGTCCCAGTCATCCTCTTTCTTTGATTTCTTGGGGTTGAGGCTTTTGTTTTTCTTTTCCAGTGCTTTGTCGTTTTCGTCTTTCAATGCCAGTTCGGACAAGGCGGCTTTTACTTTGTCAGGATCAGTAACATCCTTCAGATACTCTTCTATCTTTACAGTACCTCCCATAGATACTTTTGAGTTACGATAAATCATGCCGCTGTCTACGCTGCTCCGTCCGGAGAAATGAAATTCCGAAGTTCCGGTTTCTTCGGCAATCTTACGGATATTACCGGCATTCACACCGCATCCCGGCATGATGATGATTCGTCCGTCGGCCAGTTCTACCAATTCTTTTAAAAGAGGGATACCCTTTTCGGCGGTCGCTTCTTGTCCGGAAGTAAGGACCCGGTCGATACCCAGGCCGATAATCTGTTCCAAGGCTTCTTTGGGATTGCTGCACATATCAAAAGCGCGGTGGAAGGTGACACTCATCTCGCCTACCGCATTCATCAGTTTCTGCATCAAGGGTACATCGACATTGCCTTCTGCGGTAAGACATCCGAACACCACACCGTCCGCACCCAACTGACGTGCCACTTTAATATCATGCAACATGATTTCTTGCTCGATGGGAGAATATAGGAAATCTCCGCCACGGGGACGGATAATGACATGTAGTTTTGTTTGGTTCAATAATTGGCGTGCCATACGGATTTCGCCAAAAGACGGGGTTGTTCCGCCTTCCGGAATACCTGCACATAGTTCTACACGATAAGCACCGGCTTGTTGTGCCTTCACAGCACTTTCCACGGAGTTGGCGCAAATCTCGATTTTTGATTTGTTACTCATAAAGTTATTTAATAGTTAATTCAATCACATAACTAACGTCATCGGGCGCTTTGGGCTGTTTCAGCAATTTTCTTTCAATCTCTCCGCTAGGGGACCATAAATGGTTTCTCTGCATGAGTTCATCCATTGGCCCAGTTCTTTACGGATGACTTTGTTCTTCATAATATATGAATTTGTCTGTGCAAAGATAGGCATAATGTAAGAGTGTGAGAAATATTTAGCGGAAAAAATTTTAGTTAAAAAGCCGGTACTTCTCTCGGGGTGAGAGAAATATCGGCTTTCTGTCAGAATAGAATATATTATTGCACGTGGATGCGGTGCCCGTTGAATACGTTCATGCCCAGTTTGTTCATAATATATTTGATGGCAAGCTGCGCTTTTACGGAGTTGCCGGCATCGTCCAAAGGAGGCGCGAAGGCCGAAATACCCATTACACCCGGCATCACACCCATCACACCGCCTCCTACGCCGGTCTTGGCAGGGATTCCTGAGGTATAAAGCCAGTCGCCTGTGTGCTGGTAGAACCTACGGTAGCTATCATGGAGGTGATTTTCGGGGCGAGGGCCTTGTCGAACACTTGTTTGTTTGTATTCGGGTTCAATCCTTCGTTGGCGATGGTGGCTCCGCAGATGGACAATTGTTCCGCGGTGATGCCCATAGAGCACTGACGGGTGTATAGGTCAAGCGACATATCAGGATCATCGTAGATACGGTTATAATTTTTCAATAACCAGGCGATGGAACGATTGTTGAAATTTGTTGCAGACTCCGATTTGTACAATTCGTCAATCAGTTGCGGGGCACTTCCGCATAGTTCGGTCATATTGTCTACGATGGCTTTCCATTTGCCGTCGCTGTTGCCTAGGGGTTGTACCATGCTGTCTGCCGAGATGGCCCCGGCGTTTACCAGTGGGGTGGAAGGGTGGTCGTTTTCCAACAGGATAGCATGATGGAGTTGAACGGCAGTCCGGTAGCGTCGGCGCCAATCATTTCGAGCACCTTGGGGGCGCCGTATTGGCGGAGTACCAGGATAGCGGTCAGCACCTTGGAAACGGACTCGATACCGAAACGGTACTGAGAGTCACCCAGTTGGATGATTTCTCCGTTCATCAGACAGATACTGATTCCGAACAGTTTGGGATCAATATTTGCCAGATAAGGAATGTAGTCGGCGTTCTTACCGTCTGTATTGTCTTTATACAGATTGTAGGCCTCTTGTGCAGCATCCTTTATTTGCTGGATAGTTATAGTTCTTTCCATAAATTAATTTGATTGAAGTAACCATCCACCTTAACGGCGGATGGTTGCATTATTGTTATTTATGCTTATTTTTTAGCGGCGTTGCTATGGGCATTGTGAGTAAACACAGTACCTTTTACAGCGATATTCTTGTCTTGGGCGATGCGGGTAGGAGTGGGATATTCTAGTTTCTCGAACTCGCTGATGGCATTCTTGATGTCGTTCAACAACATATCCGCCATGTCACGGCTGAATCCCTGACGTACCACAACACGCATAACCACATAATTTTGAATGTTCTCCGGCAAGGTGTAGGCAGGAACCATCCATCCGCTTTGTTGTAATTTAGCCTGCAAATCGTACAGAGTCCATTTGGCGTTCTTTGCGTATTCGGGTTTCATGTACCAGATGAACAAAGGATTTACCACTTTGTCGCTGTAGTTTACGAACGGAGTCATCTTGGCTATTTCGCTGTGAATGTACTTGGTGATTTCCATGGAATTGTATTGGATGGCTTTGTATCCTTGGAATCCAGACGGATAACTGATAGTATTGGCTAGAATCTGTGCGGCGGGGCGGCTGAAGTTCAAACCAACCTGTGTGATGTTCGCACCCAGATAATTGACACTGAATGACATGGCATCCGGAAGGTATTTCTTGTCTTTCCATACTACCCATCCCAGTCCCGGATAAACCAGTCCGAACTTGTGGCCGGAAGTGCTGATGGAAAGAACCCATTTCAAACGGAAGTCCCATTTCGTTTCGGGGCTGAGGAACGGCAGGATGAAGCCACCGGTTGCGGCATCTACGTGGATAGGAATATCATAGCCGGTTTTGGCGTTGTAGGCATCCAGCGCTTTGTCCAATGCTTCCACGTCATCGTTCAGACCTGTCCATGTCACACCTTGGATAGGAACAATACAGATGGTGTTCTCGTCACACATCTTTAAGGCTTCTTCGGGGTCCAGGGTGGGCTTGTCCAGAGTAAGAGGTACTTGGCGCATCTCAATCTGCCAAAGTTGGGCGAATTTCTCCCATACAACCTGGAAACCGCTTGAAATGACGAAGTTAGGTTTGTCGGTCGGTTTGCCCTGGGCTTTACGTCTGTCTCTCCAGCGCAACCAGGCAGCTACACCACCCAGCATACAAGCCTCGCTGGAGCCGATGGCCAACGCTCCTGATTTCCATTTTGCCTGTTCGGGGGAATTCCATAGGTTGGCCATGATGTTGATACATTTGGCATTCATCACGGCGATACGCGGGTACTCTGTTTCATCAATATAGTTGATGTTGATAGCTTCGTTCATCAATTTGGTAGCATAATCGTCCATATAGGTGGTAACGAAAGTAGCCAGATTAAGACGAGGCTGGGTTTGGGCGAATGTTTCGTCTTTAACCATTTGATAAGCAATCTGCGGAGTGGTAGGTTCCATGGGAATGGTGTCTACCGGAGCAGGTTGCAGCATTTCGTTTGAACCAAACACGGCTGTTTTGGCGTCACCGTCTCTCAAATCACAATTACAATCTTTCATTTTTACTTAAAGTTTAGGTTAGTAATACAATGAAGAACGTGGGAGTTTCCCGCGTTTTTCTCCCTCAACATAGGGGTTGGTGAAAAGTTCCTTGATTTTATGTTTTTTAATGTAAGTAGAGGGAATACAAAAAAACGATGGGAATCATTGTACTATGAACGAAAAAGAGATACCTTTGTTTATACATAAAATCATTGGATGCCCGTATCCGATATTTTAGGGGTATGTAATTAAACAATAAGAAGGAAATATGAAGAAGCGTTATCCCATCGGCATTCAGAATTTTGATAAACTGCGTTTAGGAAATTAACATAGGCGTAAACTTTGACACTACCCGGCATAATATTTTGGAATGGAAAGTAAAGGAATAAACGATATGTCGCTTTGAACCAAACGTCTTTTGCCTTGTTGTGTATCTCATACAATAAATTACTACAAGTATGAAAGTACAGACAGGGCAGGGGACTATTCCCCTCATTACTTTAATAGGTATATTTTCCATTTCGGCATTAAATGCATTGCCGGGATTGGCGGTTTCTCCCATTTTGGGCGATTTGAATAAAATCTTTCCGTCTGCTACAGACTTGGAAATCCAGATGCTGTCCTCGTTGCCGTCACTTCTTATTATTCCTTTTATCTTGTTGTCGGGTAAGCTGACAGAGAAAGTGAACAACCTCTTGCTGCTGCAAATCGGCCTGACCATCTTTGGGGTGAGTGGTATCCTTTATCTGCTCTCCAATAAGATGTGGCAACTGATAGCCATCAGCGCCATGTTGGGGATAGGGTCCGGGTTGATTGTTCCGCTTTCCACCGGATTGATATCCCGTTATTTTGTGGGAGCTTACCGTACGAAACAGTTCGGTTACAGTTCTGCCATAACCAATATCACCTTGGTACTGGCCACCACATTGACTGGCTATCTGGCGGAAGTGAACTGGCATTTGCCGTTTTTGGTTTATCTGTTTCCTTTTATATCCATTTTTCTTACTCATTATCTGAAGAAAGACCTCTCCAGTTATCATCCGTCTGATGATATTCCGTCTGATACCGCCAAAGAAATGGGCAAGAGGGGAATGAATGTCAAGGCCTTAATCAAGCTGATGGCTTTTTACGGTCTGGCTACTTATCTGGTAATCATTATCAGTTTCAACCTTCCTTTTCTGATGGAAGAGTACGGGCTTTCCAGTGGCAGGGCAGGAATATTGATTTCCTTGTTTTTCCTTGCTATCATGGCGCCGGGCTTTGTGCTGAACAGGATAGTGCAAGTGTTGGGGCGTCGCATCTATATGGTTTGTTTGTTGATGATAGCTTGTGGGATGGGAATTATTTTGCTCAGCCGTTCTGAGATATTGATTGCTTTGGGGTGTGTCCTGAACGGTCTTTCATACGGTATCATCCAGCCGTTGATTTATGATAAGACCTCTGATGTGGCCGTACCTCATAAGGTGACATTGGCACTTGCCTTTGTGATGGCTATGAATTATGTGGCTATCCTGCTTTGTCCTTTTATTGTAGATGCAGTACAGAGCTTGTTTCATTCTGACTCGCAGACTTTTGCTTTCTGGCTTAATCTGATGGTAGCCTTGATGGGTATGTTTATTGTGATGAAGCAGGAAAAACTGAGTTTATAAGAAAAATACCCACGTAATAACAGCATGAAGTATGAATAAACAAGTTGAAGCAAACCTTAGCATGGTTGTCTCCAAAGCGTTGGGAGGCCTTAATATGAACGCATTGAAATATCTTTTACCTTTGTGGATAGCTCCTGTGACAGGGGTTACTTTCCGATTGGTATTTGGGGCCGCCGCTTTTTGGCTTATCGATATATTTTGCAAACCCGAAAACTCCACTACCCGTCAGAAATGGCAGCTTTTTATGTTAGGGGCTTTAGGCATTTACGGATATATGTTTTTTTATCTGCTGGGTATCAGTAAGACCACTCCGGTTTCCAGTTCCATTTTTGTCAGTTTGGAGCCTATATGGGTATTCGTTATTGCTGTATTGTTTTATAAGGAAAAAGTAACTTGGATGAAAGTGCTTGGTATTGGAATGGGGTTGGGAGGAGCTATTCTTTGCATTTCTACACAACCTAGTGACGATCTTGCCTCTAATGCTCCGTTAGGTAATTTAATGTGTTTGGTCAGTTCGCTGGTTTATGCCGTCTATCTTGTTCTCAGCAATCGTCTGTTAAAAGGGTGGGAATATGACGATGTTGAAATATACCTTTTTAGGGGCGGCTGTCATGGCTGTTATTGTCAATACAATTTACGGCTTTGATGCTCCTATACTGAGAATGTCACTTTTCTCTACTCCTATGTTGGTCTTGCTTTTTGTTTTGGTATTCCCTACCACTATTAGTTATTTACTACTTCCCCTCGGATTGAAATATCTGAAAACTACATTGGTAGCTATTTATGGATATTTAATTTTGATTGTTGCCACGGTGACCTCTTTTATTTTGGGGCAGGATCGCTTCTCATGGACGCAGTTGGCGGCGATTGTTCTTATTTGTGCCAGTGTTTATCTGGTAGAGGTGGCCGAGAGTAAAAGTGAAAAACAGATTATATCGAAATCCAGATAAGACACCGGGAAAAAAGTATAAGACCCTAAGAAAAAAATTATCGCGGTGTGTAATGTAAAGAAACTTACCGGCAAATGAATGAGCGAAAAAAAAGAATGCAACTTTACATCGAAAGCGAGTGTAAGGAATCAATTTTATTTGTAGCTTTGCACCCAATTAAAAAACAAGAGTGTTATACCTATGCTACAATTAGATGCAATATACAAGGCGGCTCATGTCCTGAAAGAGGTTGTCCGTCGCACTGATTTGATTTATGCTCCTCAGATAAATCCTGAGAGTACAGTTTATCTGAAGCCCGAAAACCTGCAATTCACAGGATCGTTTAAAGTGCGTGGTGCTTATTACAAGATTTCCCAATTATCTGATGAAGAAAAGGCGAGAGGTGTGATAGCCTGTTCTGCCGGTAATCATGCGCAAGGGGTGGCATTGGCTGCCACTAAGTGTGGCATCAAGTCGTTGATTTGTCTTCCAGAGGGAGCACCTATATCTAAAGTTGAGGCTACGAAGCATTATGGGGCGGAAGTTTGTTTGGTTCCGGGAGTCTATGATGATGCTTATCAGAAAGCTCTGCAATTACGTGATGAAAAGGGATATACTTTTGTTCATCCCTTTGATGACGAGAATGTGATAGCCGGACAAGGTACTATCGGTTTGGAGTTATTGGAGGAAATGCCGGATGTGGAGGTAGTCATTGTCCCCATTGGTGGGGGCGGACTGATTTCGGGAGTGGCTTATGCGTTGAAGGCTTTGAAACCGTCTGTCAAGGTATATGGTGTACAGGCGTTGGGTGCGGCCAGTATGGCAAACTCTATTCTCCATTCGCGTATTGAGCGTCTTCACTCTGTTTCCACTTTTGCCGATGGAATCGCGGTGAAAGAGCCGGGAACAAATACTTTTGACTTGGTTAATCAGTATGTGGACGGAATTGTAACTGTGACCGAGGATGAGATTGCCGCAGCTATTCTGGCATTGATAGAACGCCAGCGGATTGTTGCAGAGGGGCGGGAGCTGTGTCCGTTGCTGCAGCCATGTTCAATAAGGTACCGGTAAAGGGTAAGAAAACTGTTTGCCTGGTGTCTGGAGGTAATATTGATGTGACGATATTGAGCCGTGTCATCAGTCGCGGTATGGCAAAGTCGGGACGTACCTATGCAGTAACTTTGGACTTGATAGACAAACCGGGGCAGCTGTTGGGAGTCAGCAAAATTATCGCAGAGCAGGGAGGAAATGTAATTTCTGTACATCATGAGCGAAATAGTGAGAGTGCAGATGTCACCGGATGTGCCCTTCGTGTCGTTATGGAAACCAGAAACGAGGAACATATAGCATCCATTCGTCAAAAACTGTTGGATGCAGGCTATGTGATAATGAAATAAATTATATACTTTACAAGTAGAAAGGGGGGAATTTAAAATTTTCCTCCCTTTCTTGTTTCTAATTTTAATTTCTCCACACAAAAAATCGATTTTTATAGTGAAAATATCATTTTATACTTCTTAGAATCCAATTAAAATCGTACATTTGCCGCAGTTTTGTAATGTAGAGTTTGCAAAAATGACCGATATAATCAAACATCGTGGTATTGTGGAAAACATTGAAGGTTCTCATGTGCGGGTGAGAATCGTACAAACTTCTGCCTGTTCGGCTTGTAGTGTGAAAGGGCATTGCAATGCATCTGAAAGTAAAGAGAAACTGATTGATGTTTTTGACATGAAGGCATCTTCTTACCGCATAGGTGAGGAAGTGATGATTTATGGTACCACTTCCATGGGGATGCAAGCCGTATTGCTGGCTTTTGGTATCCCTTTCTTGGTATTGCTGATTACTTTATTTATTTCCATGCGTTTTACGGGGGGGGATGAGTTAAGGTCGGCGCTTGTTGCTTTGTCAGCCTTGCTTCCGTATTACCTTATCATATATGTATGCAGGAATAAGTTGAGCAAGAAGTTTTCATTTACACTTGAACCAATAAAAAATAATTAATAAATAACTAACTAAAATTTATGGATTTAATTCTGGTTGCAGTAATTTCGTTGGGAGCGATTGGCTTGATTGCCGCGGTAATCTTGTATGCCGCTTCTAAGAAGTTTGCTGTGTATGAAGATCCGCGGATTGCCAAGGTGAGCGAAGTGCTTCCTCAGGCGAATTGCGGTGGATGTGGTTATCCCGGTTGCTCTGGTTTTGCTGGTGCCTGCGTGAAGGCTGCCGATGCCGGTTCGCTGGAGGGTAAGTTATGTCCGGTTGGTGGTGCTCCGGTAATGGAGAAAGTAGCTGCCATTTTGGGATTGGAAGCCGTTGCTGCCGAACCGAAAGTTGCGGTGGTAAGATGTAACGGTAGTTGTGAAAATCGCCCTCGTACTGCTCTGTATGACGGAGCTAAATCGTGTGCCATCGCTCATGCCACTTCAGGTGGTGAGACGGGTTGTACATTCGGTTGTCTGGGTTGTGGTGATTGTGTGGAAGTGTGTCAGTTTGATGCTATTCACATGAATCCTGAAACCGGCCTTCCGGAAGTGGACGAAGAAAAATGTACAGCTTGTGGGGCTTGTAGCAAAGCTTGTCCGCGTAAGATCATTGAAATTCGTCCGAAAGGAAAGAACAACCGCCGCGTAGTGGTGATGTGTGTGAACAAGGATAAGGGAGCTGTTGCCAACAAGGCTTGCAAGGCTAGTTGTATTGGTTGTGGAAAGTGTGTGAAAGTGTGTCCGTTCGAAGCCATTACGTTAGAGAATAATTTGGCATACATTGATCCGGCTAAGTGTAAATCTTGCCGTAAATGTGAATCGGAATGCCCGAAAGGGGCTATCCAAGCTATTAATTTCCCGCCACGTAAACCGAAGGTAGAAGTGCCGCTGGTGAGGCTGCTGCAAAACCTGCTGCAAAAGTAGAGGCTTCAAAGGTGGAAACTCCGGAAGCGGTGAAAGCTGAGGCTCCGAAAGCGGAAGCATAATCAAAATTCAAAGTAAGTAAAAATTAAAAGATATAACAGTGAAGACATTTAGAATTGGTGGAGTACATCCAGCAGAAAATAAATTGTCAGCAGGCAAAGCCATTGAAACCCTTGCACTTCCTAAGCAAGCGGTATTTCCTTTGTCACAGCATATCGGTGCTCCTGCTACTGCCATCGTGAAAAAAGGCGATGTGGTGAAGGTAGGTACGAAGATTGCTGAGGCGGGTGGCTTTGTTTCAGCAGCCATCTTCTCGTCTGTATCCGGTAAAGTGAACAAGGTAGACGCCGTAATCGATGCAAGCGGTTACCGCAAGCCGGCTATCTTTATCGATGTGGATGGTGACGAATGGGAAGAATCAATAGACCGCAGTTCGACATTGGTGAAAGAGTGTGCTCTCACACCCGAAGAAATCGTTGCTAAAGTGAAAAATGCAGGTGTAGTAGGTATGGGCGGTGCTTGTTTTCCTACTCATGTGAAACTTTCTCCTCCTCCGGGCTGCAAGGCGGAATGTGTAATTATCAATGCTGTAGAGTGTGAGCCTTACCTCACTGCCGACCATCGTTTGATGTTGGAAAAGGCAGACGAAGTACTGGTGGGCGTAAGCATTCTGATGAAAGCTGCAAAAGTGACCAAGGGATATATCGGTATTGAAAATAATAAACCGGATGCTATTAAGTTGATGACTGAAAAAGCTGCTCAGTATCCCGGTATAGAGGTAGTTCCCTTGCAAGTGAAATATCCGCAAGGTGGTGAGAAACAATTGATAGATGCTGTGATCGGTCGCCAGGTTCCTGCTCCTCCCGCTATTCCTATCAATGTGGGTGCGGTAGTTCAGAATGTAGGTACTGCATTTGCCGTTTATGAGGCGTTCAGAAAAACAAACCTTTGTTTGAACGCATTGTAACCGTTACAGGTAAGTCTGTCAGAAATCCATCTAATTTTCTCACCCGTATGGGGACTCCGATGAGCCAGCTGATTGATGCGGCTGGCGGTTTGCCCGAAGATACGGGAAAAGTGATTGGTGGTGGTCCGATGATGGGTAAAGCACTGGTTAATACAGAAGTTCCTATTTGTAAAGGTAGTTCGGGTGTGCTGATTATGAATGATAAGGAAGCTGCCCGTGCGGAAGCTCAGCCCTGTATCCGCTGTGCCAAGTGTGTTAACGTGTGTCCCATGGGACTGGAGCCTTTCTTATTGGCAACACTTTCAGCTCATAAGGATTGGGAGAGAGTAGAGAAAGAAGATGTAATGTCGTGCATCGAGTGCGGTTCGTGTCAGTTTACATGTCCGTCTCATCGTTATTTGCTGGACTATATCCGTTTGGGTAAGGGCACAGTAGGCGGTATTATCCGTGCACGTAATGCTAAAAAATAATTCGACAAAATAGTATGGCTAATAAATTAATAGTATCATTATCGCCTCATGTTCATAGCGGTGACAGCATACAGAAGAATATGTATGGTGTACTCATTGCGTTGATACCTGCGTTGCTGGTGTCATTTTATATGTTCGGACTGGGCGCCGTGGTGGTGACCTTGACCTCGGTTGCCGCTTGTGTATTCTTCGAATGGGCGATTACCAAGTTTATTTTGAAGAGAGAACGCTCTACCATCTGTGATGGTTCGGCTATTATAACCGGTGTGTTGCTGGCATTCAATCTGCCTTCCAACTTGCCGCTTTGGATTATTATCATCGGTGCGTTGGTGGCTATCGGTGTGGGCAAGATGACTTTCGGCGGATTGGGTTGTAATCCTTTTAATCCTGCGTTGGTAGGTCGTATCTTCTTGCTGATTTCTTTTCCTGTGCAGATGACTTCATGGCCGTTGGTTCAACAATGGGGAAGTTATACCGATGCTGAAACCGGTGCTACTCCGCTGGCATTGATGAAAATGGCTGTAAAGGGTGATGTAAATGCTTTAGGTCAGTTGCCCGATACATTAAGTCTGTTTCTGGGTAATAACCCGGGTTCGCTAGGTGAGGTGAGTGCATTGGCTTTATTGCTTGGCCTGGGATATATGCTATGGAAAAAGATTATTTCCTGGCATATTCCTGTATCTATTCTGGTGACTGTATTTGTATTTGCCGGTCTGATGCATTTGGTTGATCCGGTGGCTTACGCATCTCCGTTGGCTCACTTGTTTACAGGTGGTTTGATGTTGGGTGCTATTTTCATGGCAACCGACTATGTTACTTCGCCTATGACTCATAAAGGTATGATTATATACGGTGTGGCTATCGGTTTCCTGACCGTGGTTATCCGTTTGTTCGGTGCATATCCCGAAGGTATGTCTTTCGCTATATTCATTATGAACGCATTCACTCCGTTAATCAATACTTATTGTAAACCTAAAAGATTCGGGGAGGTAGTGAAGAAATGAAAAAACTAGAATCATCTTTGAAAAACATGGTTATCGTACTGACGGCGATTACTGTGATTGCAACCGGACTTTTGGCTTATGTCAACCAACTGACTGCCGGTCCTATTGCTGAGGCTAATGCAAAAGCTTTGAGTGACGCTATTGCAGTTGTAGTTCCGGGGTTTGATAACAATCCTGCGGAAGCTCCTGAAACTATAGAATTGGATGGTGCTACTTATAAAATATATAAGGCAACCAAGGGTGGCGAATTTATTGGTGCTGCCGTAGAATCTTCTGCCAATGGTTTTGGTGGCGCTTTGAGTGTGCTGGTAGGTTTTGACAAAGAGGGAAATATCATAGACTATTCTTTGTTGAGCCATGCTGAGACTCCGGGCTTGGGGTCAAAGGCGGCTGATTGGTTTAAGAAAGGTGCAAAAGGCGACATTACCGGTATGAATCCGGGACAGGGAGCATTGGTGGTAAATAAGGATGGTGGTCAGATAGATGCTATCACAGCTTCTACCATCACTACACGTGCTTTTCTAAAAGCTGTGAACAATGCTTATGCAGCATATAGTGGTCAGAATGTGGATGGCGCTAGTGGTGCAACTCAGCAAGTGTCTGAAACTGTTGCCGAAAATGCTACTGCCTGCGATGCTCAATGTGAAGGAAACGAGGCATGTAAGCAGGTTTGTGACTCTACAGCCTGCAAGACTGTTTGTAGCGATAAATGTGATCCTGCTAACTGCGATAAGGCAGACTGCAAAAAAGTAGAATGTCCCAAGCAAGATTGTAAAATAAAAAATAAGGAAGGAGCAGACTATGAATAATTTTAAAGTATTGATGAACGGGATTGTAAAAGAGAATCCCACGTTTGTACTCCTTTTGGGTATGTGTCCTACATTAGGAACAACATCTTCTGCCATCAATGGTATGGGGATGGGATTGGCTACGGCTTTTGTATTAATCTGTTCTAATGTTGTAATTTCGGCCATTAAGAATTTGATACCTGATATGGTGCGCATTCCGGCCTTTGTTGTGGTTATTGCATCATTCGTAACCTTGTTGCAGATGATTATGCAGGCATATGTGCCGGCACTTTATGCTACTTTGGGCTTGTTTATCCCATTGATCGTAGTAAACTGTATTCTGCTGGGACGTGCCGAAGCTTTTGCAGCAAAGAACGGTCCCGTGCCTTCATTCTTCGATGGACTGGGTATGGGGCTCGGATTTACTCTTGCATTGACTATCCTTGGTGGTGTACGTGAGTTCCTAGGCACAGGCAAGTTGTTTGATATCGCTATCATGCCTGAGCAATACGGAATGTTGATTTTCGTTCTCGCACCGGGGGCCTTCATTGCATTGGGATACCTTATTGCGATTGTGAATAAACTGAAGAAAGCATAACCCGTAAAAAGTAAGAATATGGAATATATATTGATATTTATCACCGCTATATTTGTGAACAACATTGTGTTGTCACAATTCTTGGGTATCTGCCCGTTCCTCGGTGTATCCAAAAAAGTTGAGACAGCTACGGGTATGGGTGCGGCTGTTGCATTCGTGCTTACCATCGCTACCATTGTTACCTATCTTATCCAGAAATTTGTACTCGATGCTTTCGGGCTGGAATATTTGCAGACTATTGCATTTATCCTTGTCATTGCAGCATTGGTACAGATGGTGGAAATCATATTGAAGAAAGTGTCTCCTGCCCTTTATCAGGCATTAGGAGTATTCCTTCCGTTGATAACCACTAACTGCTGTATTTTGGGTGTAGCTATCTTGGTCATTCAGAAAGATTTTGATTTGTTGACTGGCGTGGTTTACGCCTTCTCGACAGCTCTTGGTTTTGCTTTGGCTATGGTATTGTTTGCAGGTATCCGTGAACAATTAAGTTTGGTGAATATACCTAAAGGAATGCAGGGAATGGCTATCGCATTGGTTACTGCCGGTCTGCTGGCAATGGCATTCATGGGATTTTCAGGTGTAGACAAAGGTTTGGGTGTTCTGTTTGGAATAGAATAGTTCACTTCATCGTTAAAATAAACCGATTCAGAAGTCCGGAGCACAGCTTCGGACTTTTTTATTAGAAAGAAATCCATTGTTCTTGTCCGTAAATTCAATTTTTATGCTTATTTTTGCATTAGAATTAATAGAGAGATTAAATGGCTATGACCTTGATTGTACTCGCGGCCACTATGGGGAATAAATATGGTGGATTGAAACAGCTGGAGGGAATAGGTCCTAATGGCGAAACAATATTAGATTTTTCCATATATGATGCCGTAAGAGTCGGATTTAATAAGATCGTATTTGTCATAAGCAGACATTTTGAACAAGAATTCAAGAAACTGGTATCAGGCAAATATGAACATGTGGTAGAAGTGGAGTATGTTTATCAGGATGTGGAAACGATTCCTGAAGAAAAGCGTAATCCGAAACGCAAAGCACTGTACGGCTCGGTAAGAGCTGTTTTGATGGGAGAAGAGTTGATTGACTCTCCATTCGGTGTGATAAATGCCGTGAACTTTTACCAAAGAGAAAGTTTTGAATTGTTATATGATAATCTGGTGATGTTGGGAGAAGCTGACTACCATAGTTTCAATATTTGCTACAGGCTGAGAAATGTATTGGCGGAAAGCGGAGGGGTTACCCGTGGTATTTGTGAAGTGGATGAAAAGGGATATCTGTTGTCCGTTACAGACCGTGTAGGAGTAGAACGGATAAGTGGAAATCCGATGTATCCTAATGAATTACATAAATGGGTAGCTTTGGATGACAACAGCTTGGTTTCAATGAATATGTGGGGATTTACTCCGCAGGTATTTGGTGAGATGAAGAAGGCGTTCGATAAGTTTATAGATGAGAATGGAATGGATATGAAAGCTCATTATTCTATTCCGGCTTTTATGAATGAGCGTATTGCTGACGGAGTCAGGGTGAAAGTGATTGAGACACCTGCCAGATGGATGGGGTTGGTATCGCATGATGACAAGATACAAGTCCTGCTTCGTATCAATGATATGATACGAAAAGGGATTTACCCGTCGAAGTTGTTTTGAACCTATTAGAAAACGACAGAATATTAAGTATTATGAAAGAAAGAATTTTAGTAACAGGAGGAACCGGCTACATCGGTTCTCATACGGTAGTAGAGCTGCAAAATAGCGGTTACGACGTAGTGATTGTGGACAATTTGTCCAATTCAAGCGCCGATGTGGTAGATAATATAGAAAAGGTTTCAGGAATCCGTCCTGCATTTGAAAAGTTGGATTGCTTGGATTTTGAGGGAATGGACAAGCTGTTTACTAAATATCCGGGCATAAAAGGTATTATTCATTTTGCGGCTAGCAAGGCTGTGGGTGAATCGGTACAAAAACCGTTGTTGTATTATCGCAATAACTTGGTTTCATTGATTAACCTGTTGGAGTTAATGCCGAAACATGGAGTAGAAGGTATTATTTTTTCATCATCATGTACGGTGTATGGTCAGCCCGATGTTCTTCCTGTAACGGAAGAGGCTCCGATTAAGAAGGCTGAGTCTCCGTATGGTAATACAAAACAGATCAATGAAGAAATTATTCGTGATACAGTTGCTTCGGGATCGCCTATTAATGCTATTATGTTGCGTTACTTTAATCCTATTGGCGCACATCCCACTGCATTAATAGGTGAATTACCTAATGGTGTTCCACAAACTTGTTACCCTACGTTACTCAGACAGCAATGGGTATTCGTGAAAAACTGAGTGTGTTTGGGGATGATTATGATACACCGGACGGTTCTTGCATCCGTGACTATATATATGTAGTGGATTTGGCGAAGGCTCACGTTATCGCAATGGATCGCATTTTGAATAACAAGCAGAAGGAGAAGGTGGAAGTCTTTAATATTGGAACGGGTAAAGGCGTTTCTGTATTGGAACTGATCAATACATTTGAAAAAGCTACCGGTGTGAAACTTAATTATCAGATCGTGGGTCGTCGTGCCGGAGATATTGAGAAGGTATGGGCTAATCCTGACTTCGCTAATAAGGAGTTGGGATGGAAGCAGAAGCCAATTTGGAGGACACGCTACGTTCGGCTTGGAACTGGCAGTTGAAGCTAAGAGAAAGAGGAATTCAATAAGAATTAAGATATTTTTAGAAAGACCGATGAACAAAGGACGCTAGTGTGGCGTTTTATAGATGCAAATAACCTGAAACCCCTCTTGGATATGTGAATACCTGATTGGCGGTAGTTATGTTACTCAAAACATAGAGCAGGCTAAAAAATTGCATAGTAGTTTTGTCGTGTTTTATTTTGTGTTTGTGTTGTGGCTGTTCTCCGACGTGAGTCGGGGGACAGTTTTTTTTGACTATTTAGTTGTTTTTTAGTTATTTATGGCTATATTTGTCGAAAATAATCACGCACTACTTTATGAAAACAAAATTTTGGATCATCTGCTTATCAGTTTTCTTTGTGTCTTGCTTGCGTAATATGCATGATATATACACGGGGAGGGAAGAAGAGGAGGAAAAAAATCAATAAAGACGATTTTTTTTGATTTTACTACTGTCCGTAATAGTCAACTTATTATTGATTATGGTATGAAAGTACAGACTGCTTTTTATCTGTATGATGAATATCCTATGGAATTAGTTGAAAATACTTGGGAGTTTAAAGATATAAATCCCATTTATGCTGCTTCGACTGATATGAATGGTAGATTTTTTTCAAAAGTATCTTTGCCGGCTTATTTGAAAAAGGTATGGCTGGTAACTGATAATGTGTTGGTCGTATCACCTGTTGAATTGGAATTACTATCTGACGGACTAACCTTTAATTATGTTGATTATAAGGCACAACTGTCTGCCGATGGGCGTTCTAGAGCAGTAATGGAGGAGTGAGTTATCCTGACGGATATGATGTATTGGGTAATTGGAATGAAAATGGGGTTCCTGATTATTTGTTGCCTGAAAAGTTGGATATACCTGGTGCTTTTTTAGAGAGATGCAGTAATTTAAGCCGTTCTATAGTAGTAGATAATCGTAATTTGTTGGAAAGATTTCCGGAACTGCGTACTTCAGGGAGTAATGATATGGTAATAACTAAATCTACAGGTTTGGTAGCGACTTATTTTAATTTCTCGTCTACTACGTGGGAGGATATGGTTGCTTATTATACTTATAAAGAAGGAGAGTCCGTGGACATGGCTACCATAAAAAAGACCATCCTGATTCCTCGTTCCAGTAGGAATGCTCCTAAATCTTTAGTCGGTGAGCAAATAAAACTAAAATATTGGAATAAGGAACAAAGCAAGTATGAAGATGAATTCCCCCAAGGCACTCATATTGGATGGATTTTATTGGGAATGGGATTTGGAAAAGAAAAGGGTGTTTTTCCTCGTTATTCTAATCCTGCATATAACGATAATAAAGAGCAACGTTCAGTTTGTTAAGTGATCCGGAACTGGACAATTGTTTCTTTATGGCTATGGAAGATAATGTGGACATGCGTTTTAATGATGTACAGTTTGCTATTATGGCATCTGCTTCTTCTTCTGTAGAACCTACTCCTAATATACCGGATGAAGTAAATAAGGGTGAAATTTCGTATGTAGTCAAAGGGTCTTTGGCTTATGAGGACAATTGGCCTGATAAGAATGATTATGATATGAATGATGTTGTGATATATTATTCCAGTACAGTTGTAAAAGATAAATCTTCTAACGCATTGGTGCGCACCACTACTACTTTTACTCCGATGAATGATGGTGCTACTTATACAAATGGGTTTGGTTTCCAGTTGGATTACGTAGGGAAGGAGCATATTGATTTGGTGCAGGTGAGTCAAGAAGGTAATGTGATCGGAAAAAACTTTGAGCCGGGAATAGAAAAGCCTGTATTAATACTTTTTTCTGATATAAAGCCTGTTCTCAAAAAGCCTGTGACTGTAGTGATCGGATTTAAAAAATATGATAAAGTAAGCGATATGGATGCTTATCCGCCTTACAATTCTTTCATTTTTGTGAATAAACGTTCTCATGAAGTACATTTGTCAGGCTATAGCCGACAAGCGTAGCTGATGAGAGTTTACGTGGTACGGGTAGTGATTTGAGTCAAGATTCCAATGGTTCCCCAATGTATTATATAGCAGAAGATAATATGCCTTTCGCTATAAATATCAGTAACAGTGAATTTAGATGGCCTTCAGAGAAGGTGTCTATTACCACCTATTATCCCGAGTTTAAACAGTGGAGAGATTCTTTTGGTGCGGATTATAAAGATTGGTATTTACACCCCAAAGAATAATAAAGGGTGAAAAGTACTGTTGTTTTTGATAAATCAGATTAACAGGACTTTTTACTTGAAAAAATGTCACCTTTTGAAGCCAAGTGATTCAATCTTTTTGTACTTTTGCGGACAATATGATTTTATAAAGGAAAACTCACATGGATTCAGTCTTTATTACGACGCGTAAGCAACGGGTTATCAGAGAACTAAGGGATTATATGTTGATTGCTCTTGGTATGCTGATGTATGCTATCGGATGGACCGTCTTTTTGTTACCTAATGACCTTCCTTCAGGTGCGGTGCCAGGTATTGCTTCTATTGTTTATTGGGCTACCGGTTTGCCGGTCCAGTACACCTATTTGGGAATAAACGGAGTATTGTTGATACTTTCTTTGGTTATTTTGGGATGGAAGTTTAGTGTGAAAACCATCTATGCTGTATTTGTGCTGACTTCTATTCTGCCTATCATACAGGATTTGACAGGGGGAGAGTCTTTAATACATGATCAACCTTTCATGGCTTGTGTCTTGGGAGCCTTTTTCTGCGGAGGTGGTATTGGTGTCGCTTTTTCTGCCAATGGTAGCACAGGAGGTACGGATATTATAGCTGCTATTGTCAATAAGTATCGTGATATTACTTTGGGCCGGGTTATTTTGATGTGTGATTTGGTTATTATCTCTTCCAGTTATTTTGTATTGCATGATTGGGAGAAGGTGGTATATGGATATGTTGTCTTGTTTATATCCAGCTTTGTCTTGGATCAGGTGGTAAATAGTGCTCGTCAGTCAGTGCAATTCTTTATCATTTCGAAGAAGCATGAAGAAATAGGGCATCGCATAAATAAAGATCTTCATCGAGGGGTGACGTTCATTGACGGAGTAGGTTGTTATACCGGTGCGGGTGTGAAAATGATGTTTGTGCTGGCAAAAAAACGTGAGTCTACTACTATATTCCGTTTGATAAAAGATATCGATCCGAACGCATTTGTATCACAAAGTGCTGTCATTGGTGTATTTGGAGAAGGCTTTGATAGAATAAAGGTGAAATAAGAGTTCCGAAGTTAAAAAATAGAATAAGGCGTTCTGAATGGACGCCTTTTTTTATGTCTGTTTTTTGAATGAACTTCAAAGGATATAAGACTTTGTTAACTGAGTAAACTTTCATAATGTAAGTTTGTTGTCTGTTTTGCAGCAATAAACATGTATAAAATAATATTTTAAAATTATATCAGATTATATTTTGATATCAAAATGTTAGTTTATACCTTTGCTATATAAAATAAGAAATGATAAACTAATAAATAACCTGATCATGGAAACAAAACTTACAGAAGAAACCCGAGTAGAAAGTGATTTAATTGGTGCCCGCGAAATTCCGGCCAGTGCATTGTATGGTGTGCAAACTCTAAGAGGCATAGAAAATTTCCCAATTAGTAAATTTCATCTAAATGAATATCCGTTGTTTATTAACGGTCTTGCCATTACGAAAATGGCAGCTGCAATGGCTAACTATGAGTTAGGTTTATTAACTAAAGAACAAAAAGATGCCATAGTATTGGCGTGTCAGGAAATCTTAAATGGTGAGCATCATGAGCAATTCCCGGTGGATATGATTCAGGGAGGTGCCGGTACTTCTACCAATATGAATGCTAATGAAGTCATTGCTAACCGTGCTTTGGAGATTATGGGACACAAACGTGGCGAGTATCAATATTGCTCTCCTAATGACCATGTGAACTGCTCACAATCAACGAATGATGCTTATCCCACTGCAATCCATATTGGTATGTATTATTCTCATCTTCGTTTTCTTCCTTATTTGGAATCGCTGATTGGTGCATTCCATAAGAAAGGAGAGGAGTTTGCACATATCATCAAAATGGGGCGTACTCAGTTGGAAGATGCCGTACCTATGACTTTAGGTCAGACATTCAATGGTTTTGCCAGTATATTGAGAGACGAAATTCGTCATTTGAATGAAGCGGCGGCAGACTTCCTGACAGTAAATATGGGTGCTACCGCTATTGGTACAGGCATTTGTGCGGAACCGGGATATGCAGAAAAATGTGTGGAAGCATTGTGTGAAATTACAGGTTTTGATTTCAAATTGTCGTCAGATTTGGTAGGAGCTACTTCAGATACTTCCTGCTTGGTAGGTTATGCTTCAGCTTTAAAAAGGGTAGCCGTAAAAGTAAATAAAATATGTAATGATTTACGTTTGCTGGCCAGTGGACCGCGTTGTGGTTTAGGAGAATTCAACCTTCCGGCTATGCAACCGGGATCTTCTATAATGCCAGGTAAGGTGAATCCGGTGATTCCTGAAGTGATGAATCAGATTTGTTATAAAGTAATAGGTAACGAACTATGCGTGACTATGGCTGGCGAAGCTGCTCAAATGGAACTGAATGCTATGGAACCGGTGATGGCACAGTGTTGTTTTGAATCTGTAGATTTAATGGTCAATGGTTTTGAAACCCTGCGTACACGTTGTGTAGAAGGTATTACTGCTAATGCGGAACGCTGCAAGATTGAAGTGCATAACAGTATTGGTGTAGTAACCGCATTGAATCCGATTATTGGTTATAAAAATTCTACAAAGATTGCAAAAGAAGCGTTGGAAACAGGTAGAAGTGTCTATGAACTGGTCTTGGAACATGGTATTTTAAATAAGGAAGAGTTGGATACAATTCTAAGTCCGGAGAACATGTTGAAACCGGTAAAATTGGATATTAAGCCTAGAAGATAAATTTATTTCACCACAGACTACAGGAAAGTAAAGAACTTGTTTTATGAAGCCGGCTTCAATATTTGTAAAGCCGGCTCCATGAGTGGTGGCACTAGTTTTATTCCTGCCGATAAATTAATTTCTAGAAATCCGGCATAGTGTTTTGTCACCGCTATAGCGTATAAATTGTTTTTTCATATTTTATCAGCAGATAGTTTGCGTAGTCTGTGGTATACTTTTTTAGAACTTTCTGAATGTGAGGCGTGCATAATCAGATTTCAGAATTAGTTTCTTGCCTGTTGCTTTTTCCACTTTAAGATGATTAATAGCTTGATTAAGTCCGAAAGGTTTCAATTCATTCAGTGTCGTTAGTTTTTCTTCATCTCCCCGGTGGCGGAATTCACTCATGGTTACCTCATCTCCTTTATAAGAGAAACGTCCGATATGAGTGCCTCCATTTCCACCTTTGGCACTGATTTCCACCAAATGTAACTGGATACTATAATAAATGCGGTTACATTCTTCTATTTTTCCATTAGTATATTCTATAGTCATTAATTGCCATCTGCCATCTAATTTGCCATTGATGGGAGCTTTGTCACAACTGCTGATTCCCAGCATAAAGAGTATGAATAATAATATTTGTTTCATATGTTGATTGGGTTGACAGTTAAAACTTTTATTTATTGCCTGATTTGATAATTCCTTGTTTGCGGATAACCAGCATTCCACCATAATTATTTCCAAGCATGCTGCCGCGATCCATAGCTCCGGATACAGTGAAACTCCATCCTTTCAGTTGTTGTGGAGCATAAGTTACTTCAAACAAAGAGTTGAATTGTTTCTTTATTTCATTCAGAGGATTATCATAAGTACCCCAATGACGGGAGTAGGAGAGTAGCATACGATAACTCAGCGATTGGCAGGGGGAACCGCAGAATCCTATGTGATGTGCCAGTACACGGTTGCTGATAAAAGTAATCTGTCCATTCTTGTTGTAAATAGGTCCGGGAAGTAGAGGATTGCCTATTCCCATTCCCCAATGCTGCCATCCTTGATAGAGGTAATGATTGTAATAATTATCTTTAGCACTGATTTGCTCTTCAAACTCCCCCCAAAAGGAGTCATACAGCATAGGTCCGGTTTGATCCTTTGTTCCTAATCCTTCGTATACAAAAGTATCAATGAAGCGGTTTTTTGGAAAAGTTATTTCCAGTCCGATGTGTCCGTCTTTCCAGCGTCCGTATTGGAAAAACATTTGGGAGTGATCGTCGAAATAATGTTCATAATAGATTTTTACCTTCCACTGGTTAAGATAAGCTGTTGCGGCAAAATTCCAACTACCGACATGGTTTCCGTAGATGTTTACTTGTTCGCCTTCGGGTGTGGTATCATCTCCAGCCATAGGAACCAATACGCGCATAAAGTCAACAAACCGGGTAGGCATATCTATTACAGGCTCTTTTTGTCCTGCAATATATTGGTCTCCGCCGAATTGAGCGGACATTTGTATTCCTCCTTCAAATTCTACCGGAAAATGTTCTTTGTTTCCTACTTTGGCGAAAAGCGATTTACTGTGGTAAAGTACATCAATGGCATATTTGTTACCTATGGAAGTGAAATGTTCCTGCCATTTGTCATCAGTAAAACGTCCATAGGCTATGTGTCCTTTCAAATAAAGCCATTTATGGGTACCTGGTATGGCTACATAATAGGGAACTTCCAAGCGTACTTGGGGAATGGGGCGGGCATTATTTGATTCTACCATGCCTCCACTGCTTAACTTGGAATTCTTTAATTCGGGCAAGCGTTCTTTACTGCCGATGCTCAGGTTCAACCATCGGTAGTTAAGGTCTGCATAGGCCTGTTGGATGATGAATGAGGAGGTGAAATTGTAGGCGGTTGCCAAATCCAGTCCTGCACTGAAGCCGAAATGTTGGTTTAATGGCATTGTGTGTGCAATTCCTGCCCGTAAATAACCATTTTCAGTATTGACAGAAGATAAACCTTGCCTATTGGCAGTAAGCCACATAGGTGCGTAAGTTCCTTTACCCGATGTTCCTCCCATCTCAACGGTATATTCTGTTTTGACAGGGAATTGGGCATTGATGTGCTGCGTAATGGATATTAACAGAAATAGTAATAAGAATAGTTGTATTTTCTTCATTTAGTTTATGTGTTTTGGTTTAGTGTAAAGTTTGCTAAAACGAAGCAGATTTATCAGTCTGCCATCCTGAACTTTTGTGGGTTTCTAATCACTTTATGTATATGAAAAGCTTCACTAATGCCCAGAATGGCAAACTATATAATCATATCAGCAAAAGTTTTGGCATATTTATTTTCCTCCGGCAGGCAGGTTTTTCAACCAGTAATCAGCCATTGTCTTTCGCAGATGCAAGCTGGTTCCCTCGCCTTCATAAATTCCATGGGAACGCATAGGGTAAGAAATCTGTGAGAAGATCTTTCCGTGCCGTACCAGTTCATTGACCAACATTTCACAATTCTGGTAATGGACATTATCATCTCCTGTACCGTGAATTAACAGCAAGTTGCCTTTCAATCCTGCTGCATACGAGATGGGAGACCCTTTGCGGTAACCCTCCGGATTATTTTGAGGGGTGTTCATGTAACGTTCTTGATAAATCGTGTCATACAGACGCTGGTCTGCCACAAAAGCAATGGCAATGCCTGTGTGGAAAACATCGGGATAACGGAACATACTATTCAGAGTCTGGCTGCCTCCACCACTCCAGCCGGTGATACCGATACGTGTGGTGTCAATGAAAGAGTATTGACGTGCCAAGTCTTGGATGCCTCTTGCCTGATCTTCACTGGCAAAGGTTCCGACTTCTCCATAAATACATTTGCGCCATTCGCGTCCACGGGGTGCATTGGCACCACGGTTCTCGATGCTGACTATGATATACCCCAGGTTTGCCAAGTATTGGTGCCATAAACTTCCTCCGCTCCATACATCCTGTACAGTGGCGTTGGCAGGTTCTCCATAGACATCAATTATGACCGGATATTTTTTGCTGGGATCAAAGTTTACGGGTTTGATCATCCATGCATCCAGTTCCAATTCTCCTGAACGGGTTTTTACAAATTCTTTTGGTTGTAGCCCCAAGGCTTTGTATTGCTCCTTGGCTTTTGCATTGTCAGTAATCAGACGTACACTTTTATGGGCAGGGAAAGACACCATGTCGATTACAGGGGGAGTTTCCGAGTTACTGAATGTATGGACTGCCCATTTGCCGGACGGTGACATGATATAACGATGTTGCCCGCTTTGGTCAACAGGACTTAGCCGCTTTACCTCTCCATTGCCGAAAAGACGTGCCTGGTAGAGATAGCGCTGGGTGAAGTTGTCGGGAGAAGCGATAAAGTATACAAAACCTTTATCCATATCCGCACCTACTTCTTGAATATAATCAAAAGCTCCTTGGGTGATGGGCTTGATTTCTTTACCATCACGGCTTACACGATACAGGTGGCGCCATCCGTCACGTTCGCTTTCCCAAGTGAAATACTTGTTCCCTTTCAACCAACGCACATTGTCATTCGTTTCCAACCATGCGGCATCTTGATCGGTAAAGATATTGACGGGGGTATTTTCACCTATTTTCGCAATCCATACTTTATTGGTGTTTTGGGCACGGTTCATTTGCTGGATGAACAGTTCGTTGCAGCCCGGAATGAATTCCATACGGGGAATATAGTGGTTACGTGCATCACCGGGAAGAGCCAGCCAAGTGGTGTTTCCACCGTCGGCGGATACATAGCCTACTTTTACAGCGGAGTTTGCTGTTCCGGCTTTAGGGTAAGGAAAACGTTGGATTTTAGGATAAATGGAATCTACATTATTGATGATATCAAACCATCCGTACCTTGGGTATCACTTTGCCAATAGGCTATGTATTGTCCGTCGGGACTCCAGCGGAAACCGTCGCGGCAGTTGAATTCTTCTTCGTATACCCAGTCGAATGTTCCGTTTACAATTTCATTATTTCCGTCTTGAGTTAGTTGGTTGATTTTCCCGTCAACCAGACTCTCTACGTAAATGTTGTTTCTGGAGACATATGCTACCCGGCTGGCATCCGGCGAGAACTTGGCGAACATTAAGGTAGCTTCCGGCAAGCTTTTGCCCAATTGTTGCAGTTTGCCGTTTTTCAAATTAAGCACCCAGTAATCACCGCGGGTATCATAACGCCATACGCGACGAGTATTGGTGTAGATCAATACTTTGGAGTTATCTTCGCTGAATATGAAATTGCGGACAGAGATAGGTTTTCCTGTTTGCGGATTCAGAAGCATATTGGCAGGGATCAGCACTTCTTTGGAATTGTCCTTTGCTTTATAGGCAGTGACTTCGTATGCTCCCTCGGCATTTTTTTCTATTTTGGAATAACGTTCTCCATCTTTCATCCAACTCACGTTGCTTCCGCCTTCTGTCTTGATCAGTCCTCCGTATACAGCTTCCTCCAATGTGGGGATATGTTGCGCATGAGTTGTGGTTCCGAGACAGAATAAACATAAGACTAATGTAAATAAGTTCTTTTTCGTCATAGTTATTATGAATCTTTTACTAAAAAATAGATGTCCATTTGAAAACACAAGTATGTATTGGGAATCCAGATATCTGTTTTCAAAAAACGGGCGTCTATTTTAGAAAAACGGACGCCTGCTCTTTTCTTTTTTATTTAATTCCTAATTTCTGTTTGATTGCAGCCGGAATAGCATCTTTATGCACCATGAGGAAAATAGTCTTGGCACGTACATAGCTTTCGGACATATTCAGATAACCGCCAAATGTATTGCGTTCTGTACCCCAAGAATTTTTGGTGATATAGTATTTGGTCCCGTTCTGGTCTTTGGTAATACCGGTAAGATGCATCAGGTGGTCATCTGTAGTGACAAATGCTTCATAACCTTCCTGACGGACTTCCGGAGTGACATTTACTTCGGGACACGGTTTTTCAAATTTGTAGGCTTCCGCCAGCATCTCTTTTTGTTCTTTAGGGTCCATCTTTTCAAAACGTGCACGGTCGGAACCCGAGAGGTCTTCCACTTTTTTCACTACCGGATTGATGGCTACACCATTTTTGAATGAAAAACCTTTTTCACTGACATCACCGTCCCAACATACGGTATATCCGTGGGTCAAAGCATAGTCGGCAACTTCCATCATTTCGTCCAGCGGAAGATTGTACATTTGTTCATTTTCCCAATTGTCGGGTACTTCCGGAGAGAATTTCTGGTAATACGGTTTGTGAGTGAAACTAGTCAGTTCAATATAATCGTCCATGTTCAAACCCAGACTTTCGGCAAAAGATTTCGGAGTGTATTCTTTTCCTTTGTAAGTGAACTTTTCAGGAAGTTCTCCTAGATAAGTATCGAAAAGATTGTTGATCAGCTTGTAGTATTCCGCGCTGCGACGTTTCATTTTAACGGCTGTGTTTCCTAAAGCGTTGATGTATCTCACCATTTCACCATGGTTATGTTTCTCTGAGTTATAATTGATTCCGTGATATACTTCCTCGGGTACGATACCCACTTGATTGAAAGCGTTCTTCCATGTGTGTGAAAGGCTTCCTTGTCCTAAATTCCCGTTGCCTCCCCGGTAATAGTTGTCTTCCAATTGGTTTAAGTACTTTTGGCGTACAATGAACATTTCAGAAAGGTCATATTCTCCTTTGCCCATACGGAGCAGTTCGGATTCCATGAACGAAGTGGTGGCAAAGCACCAGCAAGTTCCGGTAGAGGCCTGATTTTTGACAGGAGTTGCTTTCTGTGATGCAACAGTCGTGAATTTGTAACCACTTTCTTGTGCATACATGGCTGATGCGCAGCATAGCAGTGCGGCTAGTGTGAATACTTTTGTCTTCATAAGTTTGTTTTTAATATGATAAGGTTAACAATTAAAAGCCGAAGCGTGACTCAATCCAATATTGGTTTGCCATTTCGTCCCAGCGAAGGATGGTGCGCCTATAAAGTCTGCCGTATAGTCTGTGAGATAAGCACGGGCGGCTTCTTCTCCTTTGGATTGAAGGATACTTTGGTATTGTGCTTCCACAAATGGAAGTTCCCGTTGTCCTTTTTCCTCGAAATGACGAATATTTTTTTCCATAACTTTACGGGCAGCTCCCCATCTTACAGCAGCCAGTTTGTTGGCGCGGCGATAGTGCCATAAGGCGGCATCGTCGCGATAGCGGTGGTTACCGCAGATTTTATACATAGCAGGGAAATCAGTAATGCCACAGAATACCGGAACGCGCGGGCTTTGTCCGGGATTGTCCATAGAGAACCATACCACACCACCTACTGCATCGGGCAGCCAGTTGCGCAATTGGATAACTGTAGAATAAGCACATTGCGGAACTGCGATATTGCGTACTGATTTCACAACTCCTTTTTTAATACCGTTCAGCATATTCAGTTCATCGCCACGCATCCACGGATTGGCTTTCGGGCTGATAATGGTGTCTACTTTTCCGGTTTTCTATCTTTTACCGTAACTTTCAGATTCTGTGTCATATCCAGCGGCGTTCCTTCGTATGTTTCCCGGAGCAATGCCATAACATCTGTTACAGATACTTGCTTGTCGGGTTTTACACTGATAGGCAGTTCTTCTGCTTCATAATCAAGCTTTAATGACGGTGCCAGTGCATTCAGGATAAAGTGCTCGCGGGTGCTGAAGGATTTCAGTTGGCCGGAGTAATTCTTTCCGCTATAGGCTTTCCAAAATTTAAAAGGTTCTTTTCCATCCCAATACCCTAATTTTTTAGCCACGTCAAATACATTTTCGGAAGCCATATAGTGGTCGGGATCTTTCAGATTGAGGGTGCTGATCCGTGAGATATTGGCAGATACGCCTACATGATCATCCGGAATACGGACTGCCGCCCATACTCCGCCAATTTTATCTTTTCCTTCTCCGAAAACTTCGAAATGCCATACTTCATTAGGATCGGCGATGGTCAGGCATTCACCGCTGTCGCCATAGCCATATTGTTTTACGAGATCTCCCATCAGGCGGATAGCCTCACGGGCTGTTGTACAGCGTTGTAACGCCACACGTTGCAATTCTTCAATCATAAACATACCCTTGGGATTTTCCAGATCCCTGCGTCCGCTTACGGTAGTTTCACCTATTCCCAGTTGCTTTTCGTTGATACAAGGGTAGGAGGTGTCCATGAAGGCATATGTTTTTCTCGCTTGTGGTATTTGCCCCTTGATTTTTACATTAGTCTGGTCGGCTACAAACTCGGTGTGCATACGGCCATCGTAAATATTCATTACAGTATCCCTTTCATAACTTTCTGCCGGAACCATGTTTACCCAGGTTCGGTACCAGCTGTCGCATGTATGACTGGTTATAACTGATCCATCGGTAGTTGCTTTCTTTCCTACCATAATGCTAGTGCAGCTTTCTGGATCCTTTGTGTAATTCGTTTGGGCTGTGACACTTTGTGCCATGACTAAACCCAGGATTGTTAAAGAGGCTAGTAGTTTCATAAAGGTCGTTTTATTACTATTGCGTTTCAAAAAGTATATAAAAAAACTATTATTCAAGAACATTATCGGCTTAATTTTGTTATTTGTATCTATTTATTCGGCCTTTTTTGTATTTTTGCAAAAATACAAAATTGGGACATCATGAATCA